>Ga0181471_100323_pt2 | contig 13194 bp, 12 predicted proteins | sample InSIn5gowninarea_FD_119083 | JGI IMG/M metagenome (GOLD analysis project Ga0181471, IMG submission 119083) | Clean room microbial communities from NASA Spacecraft Assembly Facility at Jet Propulsion Laboratory, Pasadena, California, USA -... ...
CACTGCAAAAGAAAAAAAAAAATTAGCAGAAGGATGTTTCACTATTATCGCTTATTTTTTTTCGACGTAATTTCTGAGAAATTACTAGAAAAAAAATTAGGAAAGCACCTAGAACTAACAGAGGTTGAAAGATCGAAGCCAATTTTATTATAAATCTCCACAAAAAAGACGTTAAAATCTTAAAACAAATTAAAGAATTTTTTGGTGGGGTCGGACGAATAAGTAAAGAGAGAAACGGTTGTTGTGATTATACGGTAAGTTCTTTAGATCAAATTGCATCCGTTATTCTTCCTCATTTCGATAAATACCCTTTAATCACTCAAAAGCTTGCGGACTATATACTTTTTAAAGAAGTTGTTCTTATGATGAAGCGAGGTGAACATTTAACAGTTTCAGGTTTAGAAGCTATTATGAATAGACGAGCTTCTATGAACAGAGGGTTAACTCCAGCATTGAAAGAAGCTTTCCCTGAACATGTCCCTGTGGAAAGACCTATAATCGATGCAACTAAGGCCTTTCCAATTGACCCTTACTGATTGGCTGGATTCGCCTCTGGAGATGGTACTTTTGCAATCAAGTTGAGAGTTAATGATTCTTTTGCAGGAGGTCGTGTTGAATTGGTCTTTGCTTTAACTCAACACTCTCGAGACCTTCCTCTTATGAAGTATTTCGTTGAATATTTAGGATGTGGAAAATGTTATACTTTTAAGAATAATGCAGAATATATATGTCGTAATTTCAGTGAGATACAGGAAAAAATTTTACCCTTTTTCATTAAATATCCTATTATTGGAGTTAAAGCACAAGATTTTTCTGACTGAGAGAAGGCTCTTAAAATTATTAATTCTAAAGCTCATCTAACTAAACCCGGATTTGAACAAATTAAACTTATTAAGGCTGGAATGAATAAAGGTCGAAATAATGTTTAATGGTTTTATAATATTAATTGAACTACACCGGAAAAAATTTTTTACTCTATACCTTAAATGTATATAAATTATGGTTTTTCTTCTTATTTACTTTCTCTGTATAAAGTTTGGCATATTTGTATGATAAATTTTATTTTTAAGGATGTATACGATGCTATTCCTACAGTTGTTACTACTTTTGTGGCTATCATAGCCAAAATTTCTATCTTTATTTTCTTATTAGAATTAGTTCATTATACTAGTAAACCAATACTGGACCTAGATTTTTCTTGAACTACAAGCTTATTATTTAGTTCTCTTTTATCCTTAATTGTTGGTACAGTTGTCGGTCTAACACAATCTAGGATAAAAAGACTTTTTGCGTTTAGTACAATATCACACGTAGGATTTATACTATTAGGTTTAAGTATACATACTGTAGAGTCAACACAAGCCTTTATGTTCTATTTAATTCAGTATTCTATTTCGAATTTAAATGCTTTTATGTTGATACTAACAATAGGTTACTCTCTATATTGTTATGTGGATAATGCTAAATCCACAAAGACTAATGGAAAACAAGAAGATACTAATGAAAACAATGATAATTTAAGTGATGTTAATAACTCTCCTATTCAGCTTATTGATCAGTTGAAAGGATATTATTATATAAACCCTATAATAGCCTTAAGTTTAGGGATAACTTTATTTTCTTTTGCAGGAATACCACCTTTAATAGGGTTCTTTGGTAAACAGATGATTTTAAGTGCAGCTATTGATAACGGGTATATCTTTATGGCCTTAGTTGCTATATTAACAAGTGTTATAAGTGCTGTATATTATTTAGCTATAATAAAACAAATCTTTTTTGATAGACCAGATTACCTTATAAACGAGGAACTAAAGGATTTTAATGCAGATGGTTTAATAACTGAAAAAAATTCTATTGTTAAAAAAGTTAATATTAAAATTAACAACATTGTTATATCAACTTCGTTATGTTTATCTATTTCAGTTATTACTTTAGTAATAAAATTATTTATTTTTTTAACTGAAGAATTATTAATTTTAGCTAATATATTATCATTAATATTTTTTAATTTATAAATGACAAGTACAACTTTTTTTATTATCTTTATACCTATATTAGCTATTATATTATTAGCTGTTAATTTAATCTTAGCACCACATAATCCTAAAATTTGATCTGGGAAATCTATATATTGGGATAAACTATCCAATTTCGGGAACACCCTAAAGCTCTTGGTACTAAGCCATATATGAAAATATATGAGTGGCTGAACTAATTACTCAGGTATAGTAACAAGCCAAGAGATTCTTGAAAAAGTAATGGGCTATCGCGAATCTAAGTCAGTAATACGTGAAAATATTACTGTAAAAGATCAACGAGTAGACGGTAGTTACATTGAATATTTTAATAAGAAATATTATTCAATGTTAAGGTATACTCTAGTGGACTTCGAAAGAAGTTATCAGATCAAAATCCCTTCTAACTTTATAAATTTTAAAAGAAATTTTTGTACCTTAGAATCTAAATTAAATCCTTTTTACGTCACAGGTTTTGTAGACGGTGAAGGTTGTTTTATATTAACTATAATAAAAGATAATAAATATAAATCTGGTTGACGTGTAGCCTGTAGATTTGTAATAAGTTTACATAAAAAAGATTTAATGTTATTAAATAGCATTAAAGAATTATTTGGTACAGGTAGCGTATTCCATATGTCTAAAGACTCTGCACAGATTAGTCCATTAAGATTTTTAAACGGTACATCAAAACCTTTATTAGGTCAAAAAAGATATTATTCAACTAAGAGGATTGATATCACAAATCTGGATCCTTGATTTGTGACTGGATTTACGGATGGTGAAGGGTCCTTTACGCTTACAGTGCGAAAAAGTTCTAAATTAACTTGTGGTTGAGAATCTTCTGCTTGTTTCGCAATAGGTGTAGATAAAAAAGATAAAGATTTATTGAATGCCGTTCAGGCTTATTTTGGAGTAGGTCAAGTAGGTAAGGGAGAAAAAAATGTCTATCGTTATCAAGTTCGTAAACTTAACGATTTGAATATTATCATAGATCATTTTAATAAATACCCTTTAATAACACAAAAACATTCGAACTTTGAATTATTTAAGAAAGCTGTGGAAATGTTTTCTAATAAAGAACATTTAACTCTAGACGGTATTCATAAATTAATATCTATTAAAACAGCGAAGAATTTAGGTTTATCTCCTGACTTGAAAGCAGCCTTTCCTAATATTGAAAGTTATCCTAAACCCTTTGTTAAAGATCAAAAAATAAGAAACCCTTATTGAGTTTCAGGATTCACGAGCGCTGAAGGTTGTTTTTATATAAGACTTAAAAATAAACCCTCAGGAGGACACTATGTTAGTTTGAGTTTTAAAATTACTCAACATTCTAAAGATGAACTTCTTTTAAAAAGTTTTATTACTTATTTAGGATGTGGTTGATTTGAAAATCAAAAAGGTGATTGGGGTAATTTTGCATGTTCAAATATTACAGAGATTAATGACAAAATTATACCTTTTTTCAATAAATATCCTCCAGTGGGCTTAAAATTTTTGAATTATATGGATTGATGTAAAGCTGCTAAAATAATTAAAGATAAAGATCATCTTACCACGGAAGGATTAGAAAAGATTCTAAAAATTAAAGCTGGTATGAATAATTCAAGAGATTTTAATTAATTGGCGGAGGATTCAGATAAAGACCTTTTAATCTTTTTTTTTATTCTAATAATTATTTAAGCAATTACCCTTCATATTTTAAGTTTATATTAGTTCTTTTGTTGAATAAATCTTATGTTGAATAAATCTTGTGTTGAATCTTTAGCAGGTTTAGAAATTATAATGAATCATTTTGATAAATACCCTTTAATTACAAAAAAAACAAGCAGATTATAAATTATTTAAATTAGCCGTTAATTTAATAAAAAACAAAAGCCATTTTACTAAAGATGGATTATTAGAACTTGTAGCTTTAAAGGCTGTAATAAACAATGGGATTAATAATGATTTAAGTATTGCTTTCCCAAATCTTGATACTGTTTTAAGACCTCAAGTACAAGTACCTCAAATAATAAATCCTAATGGATTATCAGGTTTTGTAGAAGCAGAGGGTTGTTTTAGTGTTGTTATTTTTAAGAATAAAACATCTAAATGAGGTGAAGCAATTAAGTTTTATATTAACTCAAAGTATTAGAGATGAGTCTCTAATCAAAAGTTTAATAGAATATTTAGGGTGTGGTAATACAAGTTTGGATTCTAGAGGTACTATTGATCTTAAAGTAACCAAATTTTCTAGTATAAAAGATATCATTATTCCTTTTTTCGCTAAATATCCTTTAAAAGGTAATAAAAATTTAGACCTATTAGATTTTAGTGAAATAACAAGATTAATGGAAAATAAATCGCATGTAACTTTAGACGGATTAAATAAAATAAAACAGATCCGTAATAAAATGAATACGAATACGAAAATAACTTTAAAATTAATATATTAATTTATAAACATGAGAAATTTGATTTAAACGTATCAAGAAAAAGATAGTGCTTTCGAATGTGGTTTCCACTCATTTTTAGGGCAAAATAGAACACAGTTTAGTGTTTCATTTTTCATATTTGGATTACTGTTCTTACTTTTCGACCTTGAAATTCTTTTAGTTTATCCTTACGCTGTAAGTACAAACACTAATGATATTTATGGTTTAAGTATAATGTTAATTTTCTTTGTGTTATTAACATTAGGTTTTGTGTTTGAATTAGGTAAAGGTGCTCTTAACATAGAGAGTAGACAAAATACTTTTAAAGAACAGGATACTAGTACAAAAATTTTTATGTTTTTGCAATCAAACAAAACAAAATAGGATCTTTTTCTCAGTTAAGATTTTATTCAAAAAAAAATTTTTTAATTCCCATGTCCTTTGCATAAATTATTAAAAATATTATAGTAAGGGAACAGACTTTTGGAGAAAAGCTAAATCATTAGATGAATTAGATATAAATAATCCTTTTATCGTAGTGAATAATTTTTTAAAGAAATACCCTTCCAAGGAATTAGCTAAAAAATTTATAGATTTATATCTAATTCATTCCATATTCCGCTCACCTGATTTTAAACTAACCTTAGAGTTCAATATAGTTAGGTTTAATTTTTATAGTTAGGTTTAATTTATAAAGTTGGATATATTAAGGATTAGTAACCATGGACTATATACATTATAAATTTTACAACCATTGTAAAAAAATGGTGAGGGAGGGGGGGGGTCTTTATCTATCCTTTTTGGTTATCTATCTATCCTTTTTCTGCACTTTATATATTTCACTTTTTTTTCCCTTTTGTTCTACTCTAATTATAAAAAAAAATGAATAAACAAAAATTAATTGATATGTTAAAAGAAAATTTGGTTATATGGGATTTTAAGGATAAAGAAAACTCTATTAAAAGGCTTATAGATACTTATATTTTAGATGATAAAAAGCAGTTAGAGGAATGAAAGATTCTTAGGAAATCCTTACATTATTTAGTTAAAAGAGATGCTGCTTTTTCAACAATAATTGATTTTGAGTGGTATTATGTTGTATGGGAAACAACGTAATGATGTTTATACTTCCTCTATTGTTGTTAATAGAAATTATTTACATAATGGATTTAAGAACATTCATCAGATAAGTCGTAGTATGGAAATGTTTTTTTATACGGAAAAAGTTGTTATAATTAGAATTGTAAGAAATAGACAGTATCTACGGAAGGGTATTTCCTAGATTTAGAGGGAAAGAAACACGCTTATAGACTTTATACAATATAAGGAATTTTTCACAAAGGATGTGATGCATAATTTATTTTTAATTAAAAAAGAGGGATGAAAAATATGCTTAAATGCTGAGGGGGTTGGATTACCAATAATAAAAGTTTTATTTAAAACTTTGGGGATCGTAATTATTGGTGGGATAAATAATTTAAAAGGAACTCTTTCACCAAACTCAATGTAATTTAAGTAGACTAATGTGGTGTATAATGTAGATGCATATAAGATTATAACAAAATCTTTTTATAATGATGATAAGTTTTTGAATAAGCTTTTTTTTTGATCTTACAGAAAAAAAAAAATTGGATTTGTTTATTAAAACAATTATCCTCGATGAAACTAGTGAGTTTTGTTTTATTTGTGCATATCTTTCAAGATTTAAAAATTTGGAAAGTGAAATGAATGTAAAATAAATGGAAAAAGATATAAAAAATATAAAAAAAATATTTTAAAGAAAATCCAAGTAAATTTGTAGAAGTTAATAATAGAAATGTCAATACTTTTAATAATGTTGGTGTATTTAGAAGAGGTATTCATGATTAAAATTTTTTGATTATAAAAATATAAGATTTTATAATACAACTAGCTATAGACTTCAAGAGACAGTTGTAGAAAATAGTAATACAGTTAACTTGACAAAAAACAATACACTTATGATTAATCATGATGATATAAATAAAGATCTTTTATCTGAACATAAAAAAATAGTATAACATTATACTCTCATAATTTTATATGTTTTTACTCTAAGAGAAGTAACAATAAAAAAAAATAGCTAGTGTTAGGAGTTAGCCTAGAAGAGCTATGCGGAATGTTTTGGTTGTGGTTTTGTTTTTTTTTCGACGTAATTTCTATGAAATTACTATCCCTGCGGGATGAGCCCCATCGGGGGTCTTCCCAAAGGAGAACCCCCTAGTTTTTTTTTCGACGTTATAACTAGAAAAAAAAACAAGGGGTAGAAAAAAAAAAGAAAAAAAGACGTATTATGAACTTATAATTATATATCATGTTAAAATTAAATAGAAGTAATTTTCAAGCACATCCTTTTCATTTAGTATCTCCTTCTCCATGACCTTTATATACATCCATTAGCTTATTAAGCCTTACTACATCTGCAGTTTTATCATTTCATGGATTTGCTTATGCAGAATACAATTTAATGATGAGTTTAATATCATTAATATTAGCTATGTCATTCTGATGAAGAGATGTAATAGCAGAGGGTAAACTGAACCTAAAAAGTAAAATATTGTATACTTATAATTTGAATATAGCTAGAACTATTTCTGTTGAAAACTTAGAAAAACACCTTAATGATTATAAAAATAAGAATAACACTGAAGTGTTTAAAAATAATAATAACTTAGGTTACTATTTAGCAGGCTTATTAGAGGGAGATGGGCATATTTCTCTTCCGTCTTTAGGTGTTACAACGTTAAATCGAGTATTAAATCCTAGAATAGTATTTACTTCACATATTAATAATTTAGGTATGTATGCATTTATTCAATCAGAATTAGGTAATATAGGACGTTTCCAAACTTCAGGTGATAACGCTATTCGTTATATTATAGGTGATATAAAAGGTATTATGCTTCTTGTGAACTTAATGCACAGTAAGCTTAGAACACCTAAAAATATAAGGTTTAATGATTTAATTAAATTTATGAACACTAAATATTCTTTGGACACACCAGAAAGTTTATTAGATAATTCTAATTATGTAAATAATAGTTGATTTACAGGTTTTACTGAATCTGATGGACATTTTGGTATTAAGTATACAGAAAAAAAAACTAAATCAGATACTCGTAAAAGATCTGTTAGTGAAAGTGTTACTCTTAAATTTATATTAAATCAGCGTTTGTTTGATAAATCCACATCTTCTTCTATGAAACCTTTTATGGAAAGTTTTAGCATTATTTTTATCTTGTAATCTTACAAGTTATATTAATAATACAAACTCAGAAATATTATCGGTAAGTGTATCGTCCTTAGACAGTATAAGTTTTCTGGTTAATTATTTTAATAAATATCCGTTAATAGGGGATAAAATAAATGATTTTAAGAAATGAGAAATTGTTCATAATATGATGATCAAAAAAGAACATCTTACCGATGAAGGAAGATTAAAAATTAGATCTTTAATAGCCTCCGGCTTGCCTCTTCAGCAAGTCGGTAGGCAAAGCCCTAAATAATTTATTTGTTTTTGCAAATATTTGCTGCTGACTTAAGCAAAAACAAATAAAATCTTAACCTGCGGGGCTAGGAAAATTATAAAAAAACAGTATTTACTTTATTATGTGCCCTCTTTAAATTTAACTATATGCTGTAATAGCTCAGTGTTTATAAGTACTTACTAGTAAAAATCTTGTAAGCTATGCTTAATCAGCAGGAAACCAAAGGACGGATAAATATCCTAGTAGGATCCTCAGAGACTACACGCAAAAAATTAATACGTTAAGTATAATATATTTAACCCATTAATTATGATATAGTCCAACCGATATAGAAATATATTGGATAATTTTGACATATATAGGTCATCATACGAAAAATAAATGTGGGTTAAAGCTAACTTCATTTACATCACATGTAAATGCTACTTGTCTTTCTAAAGGATTACCCTTAAAAGAAAGATTGGTTAAATCAATAGTTAGAACTATCCACACAGGTACAACAAATCAATTAGGTTATTATCTTGCTGGATTCATTGAAGGAGACGGATCTATCATACTTAGACAGGGTGAAAGAGAAAAGATTTCTCCCAAAATCGTTTTTACTTTTGGTAAAAATGAGATTTCTATGTATGAAAAACTACAGAAAATTTTAAATACAGGGGTTATATATTCAGAAAAAAGAGGAGTATGTAGATATAGTATTACTAATGCCGATGAGGTTATTAAGGTTATTAACCTTGTTAATGGTAAATTCCGTACTCCTAAGATTCTAGCTTTATATAAAGCTATAGACAATCTTAATAAGTGGCGAAACGCTAATATAGTTAAATTGCCTTTACATACTAGTAGTTTAGATTCTAATGCTTGATTAGCTGGTTTCATTGATACAGATGGCCATTTCTCTATAAAATTAACTGGTGAGTACGGATCAGATGATAATGTAACGCGAGGAAGGGTACAATGTGTGTTCTCTATAAATCAAAGTGAATTAAATAGAGTAACAAGGGAATCCAATGTTCCTTTTATGACACAATTGGCCAATTTTTTTCAAGTTAATTTAAATTATAAAGTGGAAAATTCTCCACTTTTTAAAGAACCAGCTAAAAAAGTTGTGTTTTTTGCTCAATCTGACAGAAAACATTACATTATAACTACCTATTTAACTAAATTTCCTTTAATGTCTAGCAAGTATCTTAATTATTTATCTTTTTTCGAAGGATTAAATTATTTAGGTAAAAGGTTAAAAAGGGAAGAGATACTTAAAATAAGAGAGATTAAAAGTTCTATGAATAAAAGTCGTACTTATTATAATTGAGATCATCTTAATGATTTTTATACTTAGTATTCTTTTCCCACCTTTTTATCCGTTTAATCTTCATTTTACTTAATTATTATACAAACATAAAATTAAGTGAACAAAGTATAAGATAAAACCTGTTTATATATTTATTTTTCTAGATTGATTACCGCTAGTCTTTTCGTATACCATCAACAAATCGTTGAAGGTATCTTACTTATATTTTTATGTGCATAGGTATGAATTTTTCAATATGTCATATTAAGATGTGAGTAGAGGGGGTGAAGACTTACACCTCCTCTCTACCTATAGACTAGTTTATACACCGTCAATTAAAAACGACATATATAGGTCATCACACTCTCGCTGTCCAAAGAGGGTTAAATCTTGGTGTTGGTTTATTTATAGTATCTGAAGCTTTATTCTTCTTAGCTATATTCTGAGCATTTTTCCATAGACTAAGCACTTTGTGGATAGGAACCAAATTCCGGGAAAACCCTAAAGCTCTAATAACTAATCTTCATAAGGAAACTTATAAAGTGGCCCCATTAATGTCTGAGGGTACAGTAACATCATTAGAGATTCTTGATACAAATCAAGGAATGGGCAATCGCGGATCTAAATCAGATAGTCTTATATCTGTAAAAGAGCAACGAGTAGACGGTTCCTCAGTATTTTTTAAATACTGTAAGGTATACTCTAGGTGCCTGAGAAATTGGGTTTTTATACAATGAATAAAATATGTTAATACTCTTTTTGAATCTATACAAAGATTCTATACTAAAATTTCTTATTCTACCCTTTGGGAATGGTCCCCTTCAAGGGCCAGACCTAAAGGTCAGTCCCCCTCGGGTACTAGTAAAGCAATGTCTTCTAACTTTAATTATGCTTCCACTAATGGCTTAAATCCTTATTATGTAACTGGTTTTACTGACGGGGAAGGATGTTTTTATGTAGGTGTTAGTTCTAACCCTAGATATAAAATGGCCTATAGAGTAAAAGCTGTTTTTCATATTGGTGTACACATAAGGGATCTTGCCTTATTAGAACAAATTCAATTGTTTTTTGGTGTAGGTACAATATCTAAATTAGGAGCGGAATCTGTTCAATTTAGAGTATCTGGTTTTGAAAACTTAAAAGTTATTATGGATCATTTTGATAAATACCCTTTATTAACCAATAAACAATCTGACTATCTACTTTTTAAGCAAGTAGTAAATGATATGGAAAAAGGAAGACATTTAACTGTACAAGGTTTAAATAAAATCATGTCAATTAAAGCTGTTATGAACAATAAAGGAATGTCAGACAGCTTAAATCTAGCTTTCCCTGATATAGAGCCTATTTTAAGACCAGATATTAAAGATAGAAATATAAAAAGTCTACACTGGTTAGCTGGTTTCACTGATGCTGAAGGATGTTTCTTTATAGCATTAAAAAAATCTCCAGAATCTAAGTTAGGGGAAACTGTATGATTGAGATTTATTTTAACTCAACATGTTAGAGATGAAGAGTTCCTAAAAAGTTTAATTTCAACTTTAAATTGTGGTAGATATATACCTAAATCAGGTTATGGTGAATTTATAGTTGAAAAATTTACAGATGTTTTTGATAAAGTGATACCCATTTTTGAAAAATTTTAAATTACAGGTGTAAAATCCAAGAATTATGAGGATTTCAAAAAAGCGGCTTTGCTTATTAAAAATAAACAACACTTAACTCGAGAGGGCCTAGATCAAATTAAGAAAATAAAAGGAAGTATGAATAAAAATAGAAAATATTAACATAGTCTTGTATAAAATTAAAAATTTAAAAACTTATCATGTTCTTTTCTATAAACAAAGCAACAAATAGTTTTTTAAAACGAGTGCTCTTTCACCTGCAGTAAAATCGGAAGGTGAAAGAGCAGTAAAGCATTTAATGAAAGATCTCAGGCCCGCAGAAAAAGATTTTAATAAAGTAGCTACTCTTTCATCGTTATGTGAACGAAGAGAAGGAAATACGGCTACAAAAGAAATGGAGGATTTTTATGAATGACTTAGAGGATTTGTAGACGCAGAGGGTTATTTTTCTATTACATCAAACCGAAATGCTTATACATTTACATTTGGAATAGGGTTGCATATTGATGATTTAGATGTTTTAAAATACATTCAAAATACCTTGCAAGTAGGTACAGTGTTTATGAAACCTAAAGTGGCTGAGTTAGTAGTTAGACGGTTAGATGAACTTAAAGTGATTATTGAAATTTTTGATAAAACTCCTCTTAACTCTAGTAAACATTTGAACTTCTTGAGCTTTAAACAAGCTTTTGAAATTTATACATTAAATGCTGTATCACTTGAAGATAAAAGCCAGTCAAGATTACAGATCGAAGAAATTAAAAACACAATGAATAATAGTAGAACAGATTTTTATCAACCTAATCGTAAATTTCATATGACACCAAACTGATTACTAGGGTTTATAGAAGGAGATGGGTGTTTTAACATTTATTCTACGAAAACCAAAAACTCAAATATTAGTTTTGCTTTTAGACTGCTTATATGTCAATCAGGGGTAGATTTAGCTTTATTACTAGCAGTTAAAAATTATATTAACAGTTTAGCTGTTTCATCCTCTAACACGTTTCACCAAACCGTTAGCATAGATATTCCAGACAAAGAAGGGTTACAACGTGATTATGTAGGTTTGTATTCATCTACAAATAAAAGTATTGTTAAACTAAATGAAAAATATAACTTAACTGTGGGAAATAAGGATTTCATTATAGAAATTTTGTTACCTTTTTTTGATAGTCTTACCTTCCATACTAAGAAGGAATTAGATTATAAAGATTGAAAAAATATTCTTCTTTTGAGAGAGAAAGGATTCCATTACACTCCGGAAGGTTTAGAGTTAATACAGTCAACTTTAAAACAAATGAATAGGAATAGACTATCAACACATGAGAAGAGTACCTTACTGGACAGAAATATTTTATTATCTAAAACAAATGAATTGCTTAGTAGACCATCCAACTTTGAATCAAGAGATGGAAAAATATACATTAAATCTACAGGGGGTTATTATTATAATAATGCTAAACCTCTTAGTATTTTAATGTTAGATGAAAAGGATTCAGTTGTTAAAACTTGGCTTTCTTTAACTTCTTGCGCAGAGGGGTTAGGGTTATCCAAAAGCGGTATACAGAAAAGGCTAAAAAATCAAACTCGTTTTGATTTTAAAGGAAAAATCGTATACTTAATTAAAAACGATGAGTTTTCTGCTAAACAATCTACCCCTTAATTTCCTCTCCCTTGAAAATGCAACCCTGCGTATGTATTACGCATTTATAAAAATCCGAAAATTCGAAAATCTTGTTATTTAAAGACGGGTAACCAAGTCAGCCTTTGTAAGGCGTAGATACTTTTGTTAAATGTTACTCTCTAATAATAAAAACGCAAATAGTTTTTAAAAACGAGTGCTCTTTCACCAGCCGTCGAGCTAGGTGCAACATGACCTCCATTAGGAATTGAAGCTATTGATCCTTTTGAATTACCGTTAATAAATACAGTTTATCGTGTAATTATCTTATGTGCGGATAATGTAGCTGTGTTGGTGAAAACCCAACTCTGCGAGCTTAACTTAACTCTTCATTATAACTATATCGACCTACCTAGTTTACTATCTTTACCTTTGTTGATAACTGGGTCTTCTCGTGTAGACCTCTCTAAATCCAAGAGATTAAAGAAATTGGTGGCTAAGTATTCTTTAAATAGCGCTTGTCTTGATAAATTTTATAGATGATTCGCAGGATTCTCAGATGCTGAAGGTAGTTTCACGATAAGTCCTATACTAAACAGAAAAACTAATAAGATAGAAGTTTTTTAAATTTACGATAGGACTACACAAAGACGATCTAGGTGTTTTAAACATTATTCAAAGTAAATTACGTATGGGTAAGATTTATTCAT
>Ga0181471_100452_pt1 | contig 13149 bp, 16 predicted proteins | sample InSIn5gowninarea_FD_119083 | JGI IMG/M metagenome (GOLD analysis project Ga0181471, IMG submission 119083) | Clean room microbial communities from NASA Spacecraft Assembly Facility at Jet Propulsion Laboratory, Pasadena, California, USA -... ...
GACTCTGCATCATTTGCACAAAATAATACAGCTGCCATATGTTTGCAATGATTTCCATCAAAAGCATATGACAATCACTTTTTATGTTAGTAATCTCTCCATCTTTTAACTTTATTTTTACATCATATACATAACTTCCATACACAGACGCTTCAATAAAGTCTTCACGAATATCTATATTCTTTAAACCCACTATGATAGTAATCTAACTCTCTGTTTATAATTTGTCCTGAAAATGCTTCGATTCTCTCCCCCCTCTTGTCATTTGTTTCTTAGGAAAATATACCATTTTAAATTTACCAAAAATAAATATTGAAAGTAAAAACGGGCATAAAAGAACCAAATTTTAGTGCTCATTTTTAAAGGTAAAAAAGACTCCTAAGTGTATTACGATTTTTATCGACAAAAATAATAAACACAACACAAAAAAGGAAAACAAACCATCCGTCGAAATAGTTAAGTACCTACAAAACCGATTTTTGATCAGTTTAATCATCGGCGATTTAAATGCAAGCCATGTGGCGGAACCTTTATGGAGCCGTTGCCCTGGCTGAAACCATATCAGCAAATGACGAAAATTGGACATCAGTCATTATTACATTCAGCAGGAGACAGGACGTTTAAATCGGTTGACGAAGCTTATGGACGCAGTGGTCAAAATGTAGGTGTCCACGCTCGGGATTATTTTGCAGAACTTCCTGAACTTCCAGAGCGGGTCAAAAAAACGGAAGGAAAGAACAACCAACTCCGTACGATGAATCATTAGGGCTTTGGCTATTCACTGCCTTCTCTGCAAGCCCGCATGCAGTTAAAAAAAGCAAAAGTAGCCTTAATCAAATGGAGAGACTATCAAAAGGAACTTGAACAACGCCAGCAATATGAGTATAAAATAGCTTCATAGCAGAATTTCGACAAAGATTTGAGTCATAATATTTTTGTGAGATGTAAATGTCGAATGTTGTCATTAACCCCGTAGTTTGTTATCGAAGCAAAGTTTTTTGAGTAGACCTTGCAATAATCATAATTCAGGTATGAATACAAGCTTTCCTTCATACTATATTTTGGAGGTGGAAAAATGGGAAGAGTAGCTTACCGTAGAGCTGACATTGACTTAATGGCAAGGATGATGAGAGCAGAAGCTGAAGGTGAAGGAAAACAAGGAATGCTCTATGTTGGAAATGTCATTGTTAACCGTGTTGTGGCAGACTGTACGGACTTTACTGATTTAAGAAACATTGAAGATGTTATTTTTCAAGTGCAAGGTGGTAATTATTCTTTTGAAGCTGTTCAAAAAGGGAATGTGTTTTATCAAAGGGCAAGAGAAGCTGAAAGAAGATTAGCCGAAAAAAATTTGACGCACTGGAGGGAACATCCGGCCAAATATGCGCTTTGGTACTTTAATCCATATGCTCCATGCCCTCCAACATGGTATGATCAACCTTTTTCAGGCCAATTTAAACAGCATTGTTATTATGAACCAATAGCAGGAACATGTGAAAGTGTTTATAGTGGATGACAAGCTCCCCTCAAAAGTGTTCATTTTTATTTAGCGGAAACTGCCTATTTTAGTTTAGCAGTTACATGTGTCTGTTGATGAGTTTTTTCTACCTGCAAATGAGCCTTCAAAAAGCACCAGACGTATACAAATGGAAAGGCAAATGAATAGCTTCACAGATAAAGAGCTAATGCTTATGGAAGCTCTGGCTTATGGCATTAAAGAAACAAAATCAATAAAAGATTAATGAACTTAAATTTCTCTAAAAAGAGCCGATAAAATGAGATATGTTAACCTCAAATTATCGGCTCGGCTCTGCGTCTTTGCGTCTGGCTCTTTGATTACTGTTATTTGTAATGAATTTACACTTATTAAAGTTTCCTGTTTGTATTTGGGACAATATAATGGAAAGTTTTTTAATACAGTATCTTTACGAATTTTACTGCGTGTTTTGTTTTTACAAATAGGGCATAAAATCCATTATTCTTCCATAAAATCACCGCCTAATATCATTCGATAAATTGTATACGGTCTTTTGTAGCAGGAATTTCATTTGTTATTATTTCCTATTCTGAACCGTTCAATAGTTCAATTTGAAGAGTATAAAACAAACATAATCTATTAAAAAAATATCTATTTCATTATAATTGATTAGCAATTCCCCGTAATTTTCTAATAATATCTATCGCTACAATTAGTTTTACATATCTCGTCGTTTGAAAAATCAAGGTGATTGCATTGTATAATATTAAATAAAGCCCGCTGATATTAGAAAAATAGCTAACCCATGAGTTAAAGTAGCAGGAATTAATCCATATTTCTCGTAAATAATGGCACAAATAATACCTTCATATAGAGTAAAAACTAATATCCAGATACCTAAGTCGGTCACTGTAATAGCTAAAAATGTATGACCTATACTAAAAAATAAACCTGATAATAAAATAGAACGAACTTTCCCGACTTTTTCTTTCATATAACTTTGAAAAAAACCTCTAAAAAGAACTTCTTCTAAAAAATTACCGAAAAGAGCAAATAGCAATAGAGCAAGCCATAAAGAAGGTGGGAATAGTCCTCCTCTATCTTCTAAGGGCACAAAAAAGTATGGAATCATAAATGGCCCAGCTACTAATATAGCTGCCATTATCCCCATGAGGATAGCCTTTAATTTATGCTGATTGGTAAACCATTTCATTTGTGACGTATTAGAACGATAGATAACTAATGATATAATTAAAGAAAAGAAAGCTATTGTTAGTAATATAAAAATATCATCAATAAATCGTAGCCAGATTATATTTCCTTCGACTCCAAACTCCCATAATCCAAGGGGTGTCATAGTATCACGAATTAAAATGAAACCAAATATCAGAATTACTATTTTTAATAAGAAATTTTTTTTAGGCAGTAATAAATAAAATAAAACAATTAAAAATAGCCCAGGGAACAATCGATAGGAATATTCAAGTAGCAACTCCATTATGAATCCCCTAAATAATCATCTTTTACCATCAAAGACCTTAAAATTTGAATGGTTAATTTACTCTTATAATTTTCTATATCTTTGAAATCAAGAGACATTGCTCGACCTTCATTCAATAAATTAGGATGTTTAAATAAAGAAAAGGAACAAAACACTTGTAAAATTGCTCCTGAAACAAACATTCTAGGATCAATATCTTGGTAAAAATAACCTTTCTCTATCCCTTGTTTCACTTTTGCAACTAATAAATCATTCATTTCATGCTTGATGTCTTCTGATATTTCATTTAAATTCTTCCATTCCTCTACCATTTCCCACATCATTAACGAAACATAGAATCGATGGTCATAACAGAAATCAAAATAGCTTGAAATAGCTTGTTTAATTATCTGCTTTTCGTCTAATGATGAATCAAGGAAAATAGAATCATACATATTTTTCATTTGTTGTTTCAAGACTTCTTGATAAAGACTTTTCTTATTGTTGTAATAATGATAAATCATTCCTTTATTGATTACAGCAGATTTTGCTATTTCATCAACTCTTGTTCCTGCCATACCATATAAAGCAAAATGTTCCGTTGCTGCTTCAATGATTAGTTGCTTTGACTTTATAGGATTTCTTTTCATCTTCACCCACCCTTATTAACTAACTGGTTAGTTAATAATAATAAAAATATGGACATTTGTCAATCAAGTTCACAGTCCATCCCACAAAAACGCCCAATAGCACCCTATTTTTTCTACTGAGAATATTCCCTGCCAAAATTTTTTCTTGGCAGGGTTTTTAGCAGGGAACTATCTTATTTTTAACTTATGTCGACCATTTTAGCTTAGAACAAATGCTGTTAAATAGGCATTCCCGTTTCAAATTAAGTTCTAGTTTTATTCCCACTCAGTACTTTGCCAATACAATATAGTGTAATATCGTTGATATGATAGGATTTAAGGAAATATCAAAAACTATAAAAACATGAAAATTGATATAAAGTGTGCCACGACTGTGCCACAGATTTTAATAAATCATTAAGCTGAAATGAGAAATCATTTCAGCTTTTCTAGTATATTTTAGAATAACTCAGCCATTAGAAATTATCCATTTTAGAATTTAACTTTAATAAATCATTTCTTTAGCTTGAGCACTTTTTTATTTTCTAAATAATATAGTGCATAATACTCAAATAACTTTAAAATCTGTTTTTATTAAGATAAAATCAGAGATAACTATGAATGCTAAGGAGTATATTTATGACAAACTCAATGAAAGAAGTACCTATACAAAAACCAGAACCTAAATTTTTGTTAACGAACCAAGATATTGCATTTGGGGCAGCTATCGATCCCGTAAAGCGTATGGACATTTTTTCTCCAAATGATTTTGAGTTGTTTATAGAACTTTGGGTTACTGAAACCTTGAGTAATAAATATAACAAAGTTGTTAGATGTGGTGGTGCTGGAGATATGAGACACGATGTTATTGCATATATAAATACAGAGGGTGATGGTCCAAGAGTTTGGGATAATTACCAATGTAAGCATTATAGCGCCCCATTAACTCCAAGTAATATTTGGATTGAAATAGGAAAGATTTGCCACTTTACTTATTTAGAAGAATATTCTTTACCATCTAATTATTATTTTGTTTGTCAGAAAGGTATAGGGAATTCTTTAAACAAGCTACTTGAAAATCCTGCAAAGTTAAAAAAACAATTCATATCTGAATGGGATAAACACTAATGGCTTTCCCATTATATTCTTCAGGTCCGTTAAAAGCCATAGCTGCAAATGCTCCAATATCCTGTACGGAGATCATCTGTACTTTTATTTTTGGGTTCATAAATTCCGGAATCAACATTTTTCTATCATGTAATTGGGCAAAATTCATAAACCCTTCCATGAACATAACCGGGCGCAACACTGTAAAAGGTAGACTTATAGCATGTATATGCTTTTCAATTTGCCACTTTGTTTCAAAATGTGGAACACCACTGTCTCTCTCAGCGCCACCTACAGAACTGTATACGAAGTGTGAAACACCGAGTTGTTTCGCAACATCAACCACTATTTTCCCATGCTGCACCTCTTTTTGAGGGTCCTCCAAATATAAAGGTTGTACACTGAATACGCCATAAACTCCCTTCATCGCATTCAGGATAGACGAACGATTATCTAAATCTGCTTGAACAACGGTGGCACCTTTCTTTTTCAATTCTTGAGCAGCCGGTTTATCCGGGTATCTCGAAATAGCGCGTACAGACCAACCCTCAGCTAATAACCTCTCTGCAACAGCACCTCCCTGAGCTCCTGTTGCACCAAATACTAAAATAGTTCGATTTACACCTGTCATAAAAAAACCTCCATAAATTGAACAGGAATACATGTTGTTTTGTGATAGAGAAAAACAGAATAAATCACCTTCATATTACAATTGTGTTTTTTTAGACAACCTATATTACCTGTTCTTTATTTTGTATCTTTGATACGACTTTATTGTACAGCTAGTGATGTTTAATGCCTTCGTAAAACGGTCTGATACTCTCATACATAATTGGTCTTAGATTCTTCTACGACGACCATAATCTTTAATAGAAATTACGGCAAACTAGTGGTTCTATTAAATCTCTCATCAGCAACATGTCCGGGTAATAAAATAGATGACACCATTTTTAATTTTTGCGAACATTTCTTTTGTTACACTAATTCTTATCCTCATTCAGAGCAGGCGGGCTTCCATTCACCTTGATTGATATATTGCTCACCCCACTCGTCCAATTGGTCTAATATCGATTTCAGTGACATTCCAAATTCACTTATTTCATAGACAACTTTCGGCGGTACTTGATTGTATACCGTTCTAATAATAATGCCATCTTCCTCTAACTCTCGAAGTTGCTGGGTTAACATTTTTTGTGTAATATCGGGAATTTTCCTTTTTAATTCACTTGTTCTCTTGCGCCTGTGCCCACAGTTTAAATGACATAAAATCAATAATTTCCATTTCCCACCTATAACTCTCAATGTCGCTTCTGCAGCGATATTATAATTTAGTGTTTTCTGTCTTCTCATGTGATAACCATCCTCTCACCGTTTGTTTTGAATAGGTACTTTCTGGTACCTATATCACAATCTAGTGCTTATAGCACAAAAAAGTGCGGTCTTCCATTTTTTAAATTCTTAATAGATAATTATATTGTACTCTCATTCTGAGTAGAAAATAGATTTTAAAAAATAGATAATGGAAGGTGACAAATATGAAAATTTTAACTGTTGTATCGCACCCCAGAGTAGATTCCTTAACCTTTGCTGTAGCAGAAAGATTTATGCAGGGACTCATAGATGCGGGGCATGAAACGGAAATGTTTGATCTGCATCGCAGCGGATTTAATCCTGTGTTGTGGAAGGCAGATGAACCCGATCCCTCATCTGATCGCAAGATTTATTCACCTGAAGTTGAGACAGAAATCGAACGAATGAATAAACACGATGCTCTCGCCTATATCTTCCCAGTATGGTGGCACAGTTTTCCAGCCATGCTAAAGGGATATATCGACCGTGTGTGGAATGATGGTTTTGCATACGGCTCCAACAAACTGCATCATATTCGGGTACTTTGGCTTGGTCTTGCATCGGCCCCGAAAAAACACTATGAGAAATGGCAATACGATAAGATGATTACCCATCACCTGAACATCGGAATTGCCGATTTCTGCGGGATCTCTAATAGCAAGGTTGAGATATTATATGACACTTTAGATTCAAGACCGGAAATTATTGAAAGGCTCCTGCTGCAAGCGTACCATCTCGGACTCTACTATGATAAAGATTCAAAGATATTAACGTAATAATTCATTTGAAAGAAATGCTTGGCTAAAATCAGAACTACATGCCGACACCAAAAGGACTTCACATTCAGCCATTTTTTTCAGTCGGCATCGGGAGATTATCTGTTCGAGAAATAATGCGAACAGCGGGTCTAAGGATCATCAGAAAGATATTTTGACACATTCTTTCTCAACAAGTTAAATATAACGAATTATAAAAAAATTAAAGAGGCTGGGACAAAACCCCAGTAAATTATAATAATAAGCGTGGTACCGACATCATGAATTGATGGAGGCACCACGCTTATTTTATTTCTTTATTATGGTTATTTTAGTAAACAAAAAGGACATCCTCTGATAAAATTAAAGTTACCAGACCATAATTTTCGGAGGTGTCCTTATGTATAAATATTATAACATGAATCAAGTTGTTTTGCCTTTAGATTTAGAAATAAAATTACATAAAAATGATATAGCGTACGTTGTGAATGATGTGGTAGAGAGTATACCGGATGATGCATTCGAAGGTTTTGTTCGTGAAACAGGATGTCCAGCGTACCATCCACGCATGATGATGAAGATTATCTTATGTGCCTACACGCAATCTGTTTTCTCCGGCAGAAAGATCGAAGGATTACTGAATGATAGTGTACGTATGATGTGGTTAGCGCAAGGGTATGAACCAAGTTATCGAACCATCAATCGTTTCCGTGTTCATCCAAATGTAAAGGAATTACTGCGTCATTGCTTCGTGCAATTTCGCTGTCAGCTTGTTCAGGAAAAAGTCATTGAAGCCGAAGCCATCTTTATCGATGGAACTAAAATTGAAGCGAATGCCAATAAATTCACCTTTGTTTGGCGTAAATCGACCGAAAGATACAGTGCTAAATTGGTGGAGAAATCCAACCAAATGTATGATGAATTGTTGAAAAAAGAGATTATCCCGGAAATCGAACGGGAAAGTGCAGACGAACTATCCACAGAGGAACTCAATAAAATAGTCGAAAAGCTAGATGAAAAGGTAGAAGGGTATGACAAGAAAATCGAAGCGAGTGCTAACGGAAGCGAACGGAAAAAGATTCGCTCTGAGCGTAAAGAGCCGAAGCAATACCGCAAACAGTTCAAAGATTTTGTAGTACGCAAACAGAAATATCAACAAGATATGGTCATATATGGGGATCGCAACAGTTATTCAAAAACAGATCATGATGCCACATTTATGCGTATGAAAGATGACTATATGAAAAATGGCCAATTGAAAGCGGGTTATAATGTGCAGCTCGCGACTGAAGGACAATATGCACTCGCTTATGATGTATTCCCAAATCCGACCGATACACGTACGCTCATTCCTTTTCTGGATAACATCAAGGAACGTTACTTTAAATTGCCAAAATATATCGTCGGTGACGCAGGTTATGGAAGTGAACAAAACTATGAAGACGTCATCGAGAATCGGAACCGCACACCACTGATCACTTATAATCAATATCGAAAAGAAAAGAAAAAGAAATACAAGAATAACCCTTTTCATTCAGCTAATTGGGAATATAACGAGGAGAACGATTACTTTATCTGTCCGAATGGCCAAAAATTACCATTCCTTTACACATCCAATCGAACAGATCGAAATGGTTATAAGCGAACATTTAAAGTATACGAATGTGAAGATTGTTCAGGTTGCCCATTACGTTCTCAATGTACCAAAGCAAAGGAAGGCAATAACCGAAAAGTTTATTATAATGAGAAGTGGGAAACTCAAAAAGCATATATAAGACAACAGCTTTCGGAGGAAGAAACTGGTGAAATTTACGGCAAGCGTAAAATTGATGTTGAGCCAGTCTTCGGATTTCTGAAGGCTAATTTGTGTTTCACTCGTTTCTCCGTAAGGGGAAAAGAGAAAGTAGAAAATGAATTAGGGTTTGCGTTCATGGCGGTAAACTTAAGGAAGTATACCGCCATGAATACCAATCACACAACCGATAAATACAATAACCCAAATAAAAATGGTTCTGATTATCAAAAACCGATAATCAGAACCATTTTTAAGTCTTTTCGGCTAGTTCTGTCCCAGCCTCTTTTTTATTCTGGTAAAGTGTCCTATTCTAGAACATGATGGAGATTCCTATTAGTTGTTACTGTTAAATGCCTCTTTAAGAATAAATAACAATCGTAATAACCTATATATCCTTCATATTTAATTGTATTTTATCTGATTTAATGATTCTTAACATTTCATCGAGGTTTGTTACCTGAAATACGACAGGATCATGATATTTTGCATTCTAAAGCTGGATTTCTTAACAGACCGAAATCCAGCTTTAAATCTTATCTTATATCCTAATGTTGAATATCCCTGTTTAAGATTCTTAACTCGTTTTAGTTAAAAATTCTAATCCTCTACTTATTTCGATATAAGTACATCGTCAGCGGCGCAAACAAGGCTATAATAATGGAGGAAACTAAAAGCACCCAGCCAATCTGCCCAAATGTTGCTGTCCCATACAACAAATGACGTATCGCAGTTACAAGTAGTGAAAAAGGATTGACTTCAGCGAACCCTTGCAGCCAAGCAGGCATCGTATCAGGGTCAACAAATATATTACTTGTGAAGTTCATTGGGAAAATCACGGCCATACTAAGCGCAAAAAGGGCATTTTCTGAACGAATAATCAGTCCCAGTGTGGTCCATATCCACGACAGACTAAACGCAAATATGAGAAGAAGTGCCATGGCTCCTAATACGCCTGGTACTCCACCATCAGCCTTGAAACCAAGCAATAGACCAAGTAAAATGATAATAGTAGCTGCAATTGTATAGCGCAATGCGTCCACTAACAGAGATCCGACAATCACGGACGGTCTCCATATTGGCAACGACCGGAAGCGGTCAAACACACCTTTGGCAATGTCTTTATTCAAGTCCACGCCGGTATAAATGGTCGACATAGCTACAGTCATGACAAGAATACCCGGCAAAAGGAATTGCAAATAGTCTCCGGTTGAACCGGCGATCGCACCACCAAACAGGTATGTGAACATGAGAAGAAATACGACTGGTAAAACTGTCACATCAAAAAGTTGTTCTGGTACATGCTTAATCTTCAAGAGCGAACGCCACCCAAACGTTCTTGTAGCAGCTAACATTCCTGGCTTCCGCGGTCTTTCTTCTGTATCCAGTACATTTATTATCCTATCTTCCTGCTGTATGGGTTGATTCATGCGCCTCCCTCCTCCGTTGCAGTCCGTTTTTCAGCAGACTGTCCTTTTTCTGTCAGTGTCAGAAAAACTTCATCTAAACTGGGTTGACCCAGTGAAAATTCGGTGACAGCAATTTCTGCACGTCCGAGTTCTCCTAATGCACATGCAACCCGATTTGCATCTGAAACCCGGGCAGAAAGCGCTGTAGCATCAGATGAGCGATGAATCTCTGTATCCAGTCTCTCTGCCAGTAGTCGTTCTGCATATGGACGTGTTTCTGAATCAAACAGCCGTATGTGCAACATTCCAGTCCCAACAGAAGCTTTCAGTTCCCCTACTGTTCCTTCCGCGATCATCCGGCCTTGATCAATAACCGCAATCTGATCTGCTAATTGATCTGCTTCATCCAAATACTGTGTCGTCAATAACACCGTTGTCCCTGTTTTGGTAAGTGCACGAACGATCTCCCATACCTGATTGCGGCTGCGAGGATCAAGTCCAGTCGTTGGTTCGTCTAAAAACAACAATTCTGGTTTGACAATGATACTTGCAGCAATATCAATCCGACGCCGCATACCTCCCGAATATTTTTTCACCTGACGCTTAGCGGCAGTATCCAGGTCAAAAGCACCTAGTAATTCCTCCGCCCGTTCCTTCGCTTTTTTTCGTGTATAGCCGATAAGCCGGGCAATCATAATAAGATTTTCCATCCCGGTCAAATCTTCATCCAAGGAAGCAAATTGTCCGGTTAGACTGACGCGCTGGCGAACCGCATCCGCTTGCTGCACCAAGTCACGACCAAGTATATGCGCATGACCGGCATCCGGCTGAAGCAAAGTAGCCAACATGCGAACGGTCGTCGTCTTTCCGGCGCCATTTGGCCCTAATATGGCGTACACTGTCCCCTTCTCTATTTTCAAGCTTACACCATCTACTGCACGTTTTTTTCCGAACCGTTTCACCAGTCCTGTTGCTTCAATGGCGTACTTATTTTGGTTGTAAAAATTTTTATTGTGCATTGATGTCCCACCTCTTAAAAACCTTCTTTAATCAAAATGAATAAAAACAATTGTTAATAATATGATTATTTTGCCCAAGCGACCTTAATTGTAGATTGGATATCTGCTCTTCGTTCTAAAACATCCAGAAGAACATTAGCTAAATCTGATCTGGAAATTTCATATGGTCCGGACTGAAAATAATCCTCATTTCTCACAATGCGTACCTTATTTGTTTCAGTATTGTCATTTAACGCTGTTGGGCGAACAATTGTCCAATCTGTTGAACTGGATGAGATAAATTGCTCTGCAGACCTTAAATCTGCCAAACTATGGCGATAAATCCTGCGGATCAGTGGTAGTATGATTCTCGGACGATTCCCATCCAATAAGTAGGAACTGACAAAAAGCAGCCGGTTTACTTTGGCTTTCTGCATTTCTCCCATTATGGTACGCATCACATCGGTTGTTTCGGTGACCGCTTTCTTATTCTCTGAACCCACAATTGCAATGACTGCATCCTGCCCAGCGACAGCTTTTTTCACATCAGCTGGATCAAGACCATTTCCCTGGATAACCGCTTCCAGCCCTTGAATATGAGCTAATTTTTGCCGACGCCTCGTAAATGCTGTGATTTCATGTCCGCGCTTGATTCCTTTTTCAAGCACCTGTAACCCTGTTGGGCTGGTTGAACCAACGACAGTAAATCTCATATTTTCTCCCTCCCTTTATTTGAAATCATCATCTGAGCGATTCTCTCTCACATCGTTAACTTGTTCCATGACATTGTTTAACACCTCATTCAATGTCCGCATCATAGTCTCAAAATCCTCACTGTTGATCCCTGTTGTACTCTGGCGAGTGATCGTCCCTAATATTTCTTCTACTTTAGGTAGTACTTCTTTTCCCTCTTCTGTTAAAAAAAGCCGTTGAGACCGTTTATCATCCGGATCAACTTCCCTTCGTACATAACCCTCTTTCTCCAATTTTGTAATTGCCTTTGCAGTTGTCGTTTTATCAATGAGTAACTCTTCGCTTAGCTTCTTCTGCGATATCCCTTCTTCTGTTGCTATTGCTAAGAAAAAACTAAGCTGGCCATTTCCTATTCCATATGGCTTCAGAGCGTCAGATATAAGAATTTGCATATGTCGGTAAATCACCGAAATATACATCCCCATTGTATCCGGATCCTTATGAAAAGATTTATCCAAGTCTTTATACATCAAAACACCTCCAAAATAGTATGTTATTGCAACTAATTAAAAGTATACAATATTTATAATGCTATTGCAACTAATTTTATTCATCGGCGAATGTTATTTCTTTCACGTCACTTTATTTCAATTAGAGGTGTTGGAAGAAGAATTTGAGTACTATGCGGTCACCACATGGTCACTGAATTATGGTACTTTAGGATAGATCAACGCCGCTCCAAGAGGATTGCAACTTTCGCAACAAAACAATTTGCCCAAGATGATACGTATCGTGCATCATGATATTGCTGAGTAAACGATCAATAGAATACCTGTTAGCTGCATACGGAGCTTTTAACTTTTCATCGTCAAGGTCCTCAATGACCGTTTTTAATTTACTCATGACTTCATTAAGGCGCTGCACTGTCTGGGCCCATCCAATTTCGTCTTTTGGATCCCCGGGAATTCCAAAGGTTTCTTCATTGTCTTCTATCTTATGTGGATTCTCCGTGCCCTTAATTCGATGGATTACGTCTGCATTCCAAAATATCAAGTGGTTGACAATCTGCCAAATCGAATTGCTGATTCCCAAACTTGTCCATGCAGCCTCTGTTGCGGTTACTCCATGAAGCGCCTGATCCATGGATGCAAACCAATCATTTTCATGACAATGTATGTCGAGTTGTTCTAAAAACATTTTGTTTAAAACAAGCATACTACCAATCTCCTCACTGTTTAGTGTAATCTTTCAAGGTTAAAAGACGAGAAAAATCTGACTATAGTATAAATGTCTCTTCGCTAAAGTGTGTGGGTATGGAAAGTATTTTAGGGAATTTTATATGGGGGTACAGGCATGACAGCATTTGATGCGAAAGTCAAATCCCCTTGAAGTTGGTGGTTTGGCTCGTGAATCATGCCTGCAGGAACCCCATGTCAAATCGACTATCTTTCTATATTTT
>Ga0181471_100454_pt1 | contig 13134 bp, 11 predicted proteins | sample InSIn5gowninarea_FD_119083 | JGI IMG/M metagenome (GOLD analysis project Ga0181471, IMG submission 119083) | Clean room microbial communities from NASA Spacecraft Assembly Facility at Jet Propulsion Laboratory, Pasadena, California, USA -... ...
CCAACTCTAAAAAAAAGGGTATGAAGTCACAACCAGAGCGGTGAATCCCAAGTTAGAGACCAAAATTCTCGATTAGAACCTAACTTAAGTTACCGAGTATGTAGACTCCTAAGCAAAGAGTCGCGGGACGACCCACGCAATAAACCTTAAGTACAAACTGTCAAACCGATTTGCCCATGAAAAAACTCAAAACCAGTTGGTTAACTCCTTAACTATTTAAAACCTAGGTGTCTCGGGGATTAAGAGGCATGTCAGGTGTAGCAAGCGGCTTTGAAGGTGACAAGCAAGGGCTACGAGCGGGCGAGAGGTTGGATGGCGTCGATGACAATCACGCACCGGTACCGGTTGGACACCTCCGGCTTCTTTTCGATCGAGTGACGTACGCAATAACCCCCGCCCGCCCGTGGCATACTAAAGATGAAAATAATGATTAGTGCATGTCTAGAGTACACACGAATCTACACCGCGGTGTACCTCGAAACAGGCTTTCGCCCCGCTTTATAAATAAAGCCACAAACGGCCAAACCGATACAAGGTGGAGAGGAGAACCCCTTACAAGCAGATGAAAGATAAAAACAGAAAAACACGGGAAAACAAAACTACGAAAACAAAGAAACAAAACCGAGTCGTATCGGGGCTCCACGACGACGCCCCCAAGAGGGTAACGACGCAAGGCGCCGCCGCTGTCGAGACCGAGAGGTCAAGGGTTTTCACCCAGAGCCATATCGCGGGGAGGATAGCAACAACGACGCCCCCAAGAGGGTTACGGCACCCACAGGCGTCGCCGCCGTTGGCGCCGAGGGGCTGAGCTTTCGCTCGGAAAAATCCTCACTACGCTCCCAAGAACTCTGCCGCCCGCTATCCTCGAGTTAGGCCTCCGAACCATGATCTGGGAGCCGCCGAAGCCGAAGCTCCGCCGTCGCCGTCGAGAATCAACACCGCGGTGTACCGAATTGACCTCTTTTTATTTATTTTTTAGAGCAAGCTAGAGATCTCGTCGATAGTACGCCTTCCAGCTGTCTTCGATCTCGCCCAAATTTTTACCATGCACCTATGCACGGCGACGAGAACCAAATCGTTCATGCCTTTCCTAAATTAATTCGATTTCTCGCTCACAAAAAATAAAAAAATCGATTTCATGCATGCATGACTCGTTCCATGGGCTGGGCTTCATCAGTACCAAAACAACCCAGGTATCTTTCATCTTCTCTTACAAAATCGATCCAAGGACTGCCGCTCTCCGTCACGATTTCTTCTTCTTCCTCCTCCTTTTGCTTGCAGAAGACTTAATTGCTCCGTTCCGATCCTTTCGATGGTGATCAACCCAGCTAACTATTGCCTCTCTTTCGATGATCTTCAAAAACCAAGCACACCAATATCAGCTAGTTACGTACGTAAATGCATACGTACACGCTGCGTGTCATCGCTAGCTGCATGCTTTATGTAAAAAAGATTCAATCACTTCACCAGCCCGGCCGGCCGTACGTGATCAGATCTCCCCTAGCAAGCTACAATACAAAACATTTCGTAATTATTACTTATATAAAAAATCAACTTTTTCCAACTACAAGGATCCACATCTTCTATACGAGCGTGCTAACATAATAAAATTATTACATCGAGGTCTATCGACACAAGAGCAAGCTAGCCATTGGCGCAACGCTCTTGATCGGGACCCGGCATGTCGTTGTTGAAGAAAGTCGTCAACTCTCTTCGTGCACGTGCCCTAAACACAATAAACAAAGAGCCCAAGTTGTCGTCATTGCACTCTTGTATTGATCCAAATGTTCTAACACCAAACCTCTAACACACATATATAGGACGAACGAGATCGGCCACCACTTCATGGCAACATCGACCGGATGATTCCCGCCCTCTCCAACGACACCAACCACCGACAAGGAGCTAGGCGAGTATACCTAATACCTTTCCTCACTAATGTCATCTTACCCACCATAGCGTCATTGATCGTTGATCAAAGTCTACCTTTAGGGAACTTACTGTAGCGAGGAGGGAGCCGAGACATCGTGTCGTCCTGCTACAGAGGAGGACACGATGAAGGAGGTGGTATCGCAACCATCGGCGCCTCCAACATAATGGATGGCGGCAAAGAAGATACATGTGCCTCGCTGCCACCGCATCCTGGTCCCCGACATGCAACAGACACACCGCACACCTCTGTTGTGCGCACGAGTTGGTCCGGTGAGCTCAAAGGAGCGCCACACATCGCTGCATGCGCGCACCGGCAAGCAAGCCATCCTTTCCGCCATGGTTATGCCTACTGTGGAGTGGAGTCGCAGGCTCTCTTGTCATGCAAGCCACAAGTTCTGCCCTAGTTAGCTTTCTTCATCTCTTCTCATCATAATAAAAACTGCTACTCTATCAAAATAAAGGAAAGCCATCATATATCTCATTTATGAAAACATCATGCTCGTTGGCGGAGGGGAGCAAACGAGTGACATCATCATCGGTATGTTTGTCTAGCCCGCGACTGATGTATCTCATGACCATCATTTTCCTTCATGATGAAATGTTGGATCACCGTGATATACTGATCGACCGATAGTATGGCGGGTTAGAGTGAGGAAGGGGACGTCGGCAGATGGTTGATTTCTCGTCACATTCGTCACCGTGGTATGCATGCATGCGCGCGTACTTGCTTTTGGAAGCCGCAACACCACCAAAGTGATCATCAAGGTATCAAACCCGGGCGTATTTTATTTTGGCGTTGAAAGCACGCAACCCGAAGCGACACACTCAACCTTTTTTCAAATTAAGAGCCAACAATTGTAAACAATTGGATTGCTAATTCCCAAATCATCGGAATTGGAAACTTTGGCATTCAATGCAATCTAAACCCGAAGCGACACACCCAAACACGTTCTCGCGACAGAAACCGGCACACCCTGATATAGTCTTTTTTTTTCTCGATTTATCTGAACCGTCCAAACTGACGGATCCAACGACCCCAGCAAGCCTCACGCTTTCTTCCTCATTCATTCCCATCGAGCGGAGCGTAGCCTCGATCCCCATTCCGCATTCCCATCGATGTGCCGCCGCCCACCCACACTCCCGCGCCGCCGGCCCATGTCCTTCCTCGCCGGCCACCGGATCCAATCCCGCACCAGGTCTCGCCGTCTTCGTGGGACAGGGACACCGCCGCCGCCCCGTCTCCCCTCCGCCCCGCGCACCGCCACCTCCCCTCCTTTTTCCCTCCTGGACGACTACCCAACGGACGAGGAGAGGATGGAATCCTCACCCCGCCGCCGACCACCGTCCGTGCTGGCCGTAACGGCAGCTGCTCCGGAGTGCTGGCCATCGAGCTTCCACGGGATGACCAGGGCGGCGCCGGCGCGGTCGTGGCTCTCGCCGGCATAAGTGGGCACGGGAGGAGCCCGGGCTGCTGATGCTGACGGCGGCCACCTCCCCGAGCTGCTGCCGGCGGCGGCCAAACCCCTCGAGCTGCTCTTAAACACGCCGGCCACCACTCCGGCACCCACCTGCATCCCCAACCTGCTGCTGCCAGTGAGCTCCCCCTCCCTCTCCGTTAATTCCTTCCAATTTCCCTTTCTTTCTATCATGCTGAACGTGTCAGCGGTGCAAATCATGAACAAAACTCCTGTGCCATCAAGCTAGGTTGTTCTAGGGTTAGGGTGAGGTTCCGATGCGCACCTCGATTATTAGCCCACGCCGTTCTAGGGTTTAGAGTTTGGTACCCGAGTGGCTGCCATTTTCTCGTATTCAGATTCTTACTAGCAAGTAGCAAATAGCTTCAGGATAAAAGCGTGTCCTGGTCGCACACATGGACACAAAATCACCCTGTTTTGATGTGTCTTTTGCTTATGATTTGTTCTGCTCCCGAGGACTTCTATTGTCTGCAAGTTCGTCTGAGCATTGGTGCCTAGCATCAAATCAAATTACGATTGTTGAGAACGATGCTACATGACAGCTGGGTTTTTATGTATATAGGGAAGGATGCCAATATCAACATTATGTTAGGAGACATCTTAAGTGGATACATGGATGTATATAATATAGTGAACTGATGGAGAAACAATCTCCATGTAAGCAAGTTGAATGTTCTGAACATGTTCTAGGACACTTGCAGTTCTGAATGTTTCTCTAGAACATGGGGTGTTATTCCACAGTGAGACGCACTACAGAATTACAAGTATTCTGAACCGCTCTCTCTCTTTTGTTGATAGCTCATGCAACCCAGGGCGTCTTAAGTTACTTAATTTCTCGATAGCCCTCTTTCTAGTTTAAGCTGCCTTTTAGACTACGTGCTTGAACTTAATTTGTTTACTGTCTTTTTCTCTTGCTTGAGTAGTTTGAAAAACAATCTAAACTCCTGCATTTATTTTTATCTTTCAAAGAACATCACTTAGATTGGTGATTTTTCTGTTCATGTGTGCCTGCGTCTGACATCCTGACATTCTTTTATCTGGTGGTCAGTGCAGCTGGTAAGAACCTTTGGAATGGTAATTTACTGACTGGACTGATTAGCCACTCAGTTGTCTCTCTTTTTTTGTAAGGAAGAGTGTCTGATGTAATGTTTGTGGTCGATGCAGGAAGACGTTCTGAGAGATAACTTGAAGCCGGGCATCAAAGGTTTGGATTATTTTCACCAACGGCAACCAACCACTGACCTTGTCACTACGGCCAGGTATCCTCTATTATGGTGAGGTTTACTGACTGGACTGATTAGCCACTCAGTTGTTGTATCAGCAAAGCATATCATTTAAACTTTCTAACTTTTTGGTACATATTTTCAATATGACAATAACAATGTAGAGAGTGTAATATCACTCAACTAAGATAACCACTGGAATATGCATCTACTTAATAGCTTTTTTTCCTTTGCCTATTGATGAATGAGTGTGTAGGCAATAGAGAGAAGCATGCCATGTGTAGAAGAAGGAAATTTGTATAGTACTCTATTATTTTTTCCCTTGTTTTTTGCTTATCATGCATAGGCGGTGATGAAATTTCCATCTTGTTTGAGGTTACTACTTACTAGTTGTTCATGTTTTCACCAAGGTTTCTGGCTCGACATCGGGCGCTGCTGTTTCCATTGGAGAGGCCGCCGCCGTCCTGCTGCTTGGCTCCAACTACAGCGACAAGGTAACTCCTCTCTCTCCAACCCTGCTGGTTTGCTATGTACGGTTGCTGCAGATGATGATCCGCTGTGTGTTCTCACGAAGTGAATAGGCTAGATCTTCAGTGGTGGTGACCGGATGGAGCTCCGGATTGCTGCTGGCAGCCACCACTCCGGATTGCTGCTTCTTAGGCTGTGCGCACCGGCGCCGTCGCCGACGAGCTGCTGTTGCTGCCGGAGCAAAGGAGGCGTCTTCCCCGAGCTGAATCCTCCAGGAAGCGCTCTGGCCTGCTGATGTTTCTGCTGCTGTCGGGATCTTGTTCAGTATCCTCCGCCTCGACTGGCTCGCAGCCAACGCCGCCTACCTCAGCTGCACCCAAGCCGACGGGTTTGACTGCCACGGCTGCACCAAGGCCGACTTCTTCACCTACTACCCCGTCAAATGGGTCTTCTACACCGGTAATCCTCATCTTGCTGCTGCTAATTCAGCAATCTATTTGAAACTGTGCAGCAGCTTCTCCTTGGTGTCAATATGATGGGTTTGTGAACAAAGAAGAAGATAAGCCAGCTTGTTGCAAGCAAATAACATGCCGATGTGTTCTGTTTCAAAGCTGAATTTAGGCTAGAGTGGCATGCTGTTTACATCTAGGCACCGTGCTTTCTAGTATATGGTATTGATTTTAGTTTTGCCACTACGACTTAGGAGTTAGGACCACAAGTTAGGTAGCAAGCTTTGAAGAAATATATTCTTGTGATGTGTTTATCTCTTGTGAGCTGTTAGTTTACTGGAGTAGTGATGTTTTTTTGAGAAGCATACACCTATTTTATGCTTTCTCTTGATGTGTATCTCTTGCATGCTAACCTAATTGAGAACTTAATGTTTTAAGAATCTCTCTTTGGTTACAGTTGGATAATTTTACCATTTTAAATAAATTGCAAGTTAATACGTTGGCGTCGCTTCAACATCCCAATTTATGTAAACTGATCGGCTTTCATGCAAAAGAAGAATCTAGTGAAAGGATCATGGCCTATGAGCTTCTCCCGTAGCATTGTTTTTTTTTACAGAGATCAGAGACCACTATAGTAATGTTATGGCAGGATAAAACACAAGTTAAGGGTAAAGCGTAATCCCTTTTTGAACTTAAATCAGGGACAGTTTCTATATTTATATTACTGATGTAGCTACTATGGCACATTAAATTAGCAGAGACAAGCCGAAATCAGTAGTCCTAACATACTATGGCACTGACGTAGCTTGGTTCTTCTTGGTCAGACCTCTCTCAGACCAACAGGAGTCTAACGCATTATTCGGAAACAATATAGGTTCACTGCTTGCTTAAGTATCAGGTTCAGAACCTGACATAACATCTAGTACAGGTTCTGTAGAAATTCATTTCTAGCTCACAACACTTTTTCTGGTGAGCATTTAACCATCTATGAAGATCCAGTAAATACCATCTAGTACTCTGCTTCCAGTAGAAACAAACTGGTCTTCCAAAGTAGCATTACTAGAATACAACTGCTGCTGCTGCTTCTCTGTTTATGCTTGGAGCTGTGCAGATCAAGAGTTTCAATAAGATACTAAGGGGAGCTCTGACAGCAGGTGCCTCCATGAGATACTCGAGGAGGCCAAGTCTGACTCGCCGATTTCCTTCTACTCACATCTTGATTCTAGCGAAGGAAGTGACGACAAGGTAAAACATCCATTCTACCACTCAGTTGTAAATTATAATGGTGGAGGGATTTTGTTATTCCCATCTGTAGAACTAGTGTTCTTGTTTTAGAATCATTATCAGAACAACAGTTGTCTGAAGTTTGGATATGCTCTCAAGTTAGCACATGATAAAAGTTGCAGTGCAGGTCAGTGACAATGACGAATAATATTCTGCCAACATAATATTGACTCCAGATTCTGCCCAAAGCATATACTCCCCCTTTTGATGAATTGTTATCAAGAGAATGGCTACTGTCCTCTACATCATTTTGCTTTGTGTTTGACTGCGGCTGCTGTACCACAATATTGTTGTGAAGTCATGGAGTACCTAACATTACCTATCTGATTTCAGTTGTTATACTCCCCCCTTTGATCAATTGTTATCAAGAGTATGGCTACTGTCCTCTAGATCATTATGCTTTGTGTTTGAATGCGGCTGCTGTATTGTCCTGATGTTGTGAAATTTAACTTGTGGTTTAACTGAATTTTCAGAGTACATGCTACTGTCATCTTGTACATGCTACTGTCATCTAACTGAATTTCTGAGAAATTCCTAACTAAAATTACCTATACCTTATTATTTACAGAGGAGAACTCTAGCAGTGAGCGCCGACGACTCTTTGGTGGCGGCGCCGCCGGTTTTTGGTCACCGGACTTGGCGTGGACTTGGCAGCACCGACTTGGCTGTGGAGGAGCTCGAGCTCCAGGACGGCGACGCGAAGGCGCAAGCGCGAGGAAAAGGTCGACAGTATCTCGAGCGCCGTGAGGGCGTGATCTCGAGAGCGGGAGACCGTCGGGAGATCGAGCGGGAGGCTGGCGGCGCGAGTGCGCAGGCTTGAAGGAGGGAGATCGTCGGGGAGGCCGGCAGGAGGTCAGTTGGCTCCGATGCGAACGGGAGGCCGGTGGTAGCTCGAGAGGGAGGCTGGAGGGAGGGCAGCGGTGCGAGGGATGGCGGCGTGCGGCCGGGGAGGTCCGGCGGGAGCTCGAGCTCTAGCACGGCCTCCCTTTCGATGTGGAAGAGTCTAATTTTGATTTCAGATGCAGGGACCTCAGTTGTAAAGAATCAAAAAGTTGAGTTTTTTTTTTTGTAAAATAGCATTTGTTCTGCGCGCGCGTCATCTAAAGTGCGCCGGAGGGAGTAGTAAAGTTTATATGGTGGTTTGGCTAGATCTAAGCTTGTCTCCTAATATGCCGTATGATTTACATGTTAAGTGCAATTGTAATGCAATAGTATAGTTGACAAAAACATGTGCTTTGTTAACATTGAGTTTGTGTATGCGCTAGCTGTCCTATGATTTTCTTGTTATCAGTATCTCTGCCCATTGCAAGCTGGCTGTTGTTGGCTTGATGACAATTTGCTATTTGTTGTGTTTGGGTGTACCTTGGGTTAATTAGTACCCTCTATACATTTGAGGTCAGAGTAGTTTATTAGTACTCCACAAGGTTAATATTATTCTGAAACGTTTGTGTTTGTTTGTGATTTTCAGGTAAAGAAGAAATCAAGTCTGGCTGCTCCTGCGAGTCGGCGGACCTGGTGGTAGAGCCCAGCCCAAGGCGGCTGTTATGGCAAGGATGGGCGTCAGCAGGGTGACCGTTGACTTCCTCTACTTGGACGATGCCAGGGGCGAGAACAACTACGACCTGCAGGTAGCATACACTATCCAGGAGCATATTAATGTTATGATATCAAGCTAATGAGAATTTAGGGTGTACCATGTAATTAACTACTTAGTAGTATGCTTAGAATTGTTTTGGAGGCCAGACTTCCTGTGTTTTGGAGCCCAAACTTCCAGTATATTCTAACATCTTATTAGAGTAGGCAGAACTTGCATTGCTAAGAGTAACATGTGAATGCGATTACTTGCTTATTTGTAAGTGTCTGAATCTGACAAATCATATGTGTTATTATTTACTGTTGCTGGCCTTTTGCTGGGGCTTGCGAATCTATTCACTTAGCTACAATTGTATTCTGTCCACAAGTTGACGCAGATAGCATGTTGGATTTTGTTCTCTTAGTATTTAATTAAAATGACAGTGTGGCTACTGGAACAAGCTAATGTATATTCTTGTATAGCATTGTATGCACTCACTCTTTTTTTCAGCCAAAAGATAAAAATTGAAGTTAATTTTCCAAGTTGAAGAAACTAAATAATTAATAACTCCACTTGTACTTTCAGGCTTACATTTGCTTTATGCATGGGAAAGCTTTTATAATTGTTTGATAGTATAGCTGTGCATGCTTTGATTTGATTTTGTTCACGTCAAGTTGCTGTTCAGGTGGTGGTGCCCTATGGTGGTGGTGGTGGTGCCCTTTGTTGTAGTGGTGGTTCTGTCCACTGGAGCTGCTGCCGGCATCCGCATCGTCGAGCTGCTGCTGCCGGTATCCACTACAACCTGCTGCCCCTGCCTTTCTTCAACCCAGACGTCTCCTACAACACCACACTCTCCATCGGAAGGTCTCTCTTTCTCTCTCGATGCCTCCTTATTTCCCATGGATTACTGCACCCTATATGTTTGCGTAGAGTGTGACAGACGAATGAATGAGACTCCTGCACACAAAATTTAGATTTTTAGTGTGTCTAGCTAATTTCCCTATTTAAGATTTCAGCTTGTGCAGTTCTGCTACTTTGAGGGCAAATGTTCATTCTGTTTCTGAAACCCTCATGCCTGCTGCACTTTGATTTCCTAATCATCGCTCTAGAATTTTTTTTGCAGTCAATTAATGTTTCTGTAGTATAGTACACGATTCAAATATGAATTGTTCTGATGATAGTAAAGGACCTTCATGCACAGGGTAAAGATTGATGCTTTGGTCTTACGAAATTTGGGAGCTATTCTAAATCTTTGCCATTACAGTTCGTGTTGTAGGCCTCATCGTCATGTTTATCGTGTTCACTGCTTTACTTTAAGTTTTAGTATGCTTTATCTACGACTAGCTAAGAGCTATTCTAAATCTTTGCTAAGTGCCAAGCTTTGAGGTTAGATCTTATGCAACAAGCTTTTATGTCATCCACATCCAGTTACTTGATTTAGGCATTTAGCTAGTTAATCAGGATTCAGGATCTCATCATCAAGAAATGGATAAGCATAAAAGATGCACCACAGCACCAGCTGCATTGCAAATAATTTTCGTCACTTCCTATAGCCCACTTAGAAGTTCTATTATCTCCATTTTGTTTACAGGTTGCATGCGACTGTTCATGATCTTTTGACCTTGCGGTAGCTAAACTGAACCTTTCAACTGTTCATGATCTTTTGACCATGCGGTAGCTAAACTTAACCTTTCAATTCTATTGTCAGCTGTGAGCAGATTCTGGTAGTTGGAGCTGCGGCTTCTCCACCTGTACTTTGATGAGGAAGGCGGCCACGACCTGGTGGTTGTGCTGTAGCGCAGGTGGTGTGGCAGCCTCGCCGCCTGGGTAAACTGCCGATGACTCAATTGCCAGCAGCCATGCCATTGGTGGTATCTCCGGAGAGGACATCGCTGTCCTCGCCGCTACCGCTGGCATCCTGTGGCTCGGCCAGGACTTCTTCGAGCAGGTGCAAAAAGTTTGTAGCTCTACTGCACTCTCTCTTGCTGATGTCATGTTTAATCTGGTGTTATGGTTAGAATTTGTTCTATTGCTTTATGTTGGTTCTGTCTAAAGCGTGATTCTGTGGATGCATGTCAATGGTATGTGGTTTCTAGTTTGTCTCCTGCCATTTTTAGAGGACCTGTAGGTTGTATTTATCTAGGGCATGTGGTGTTAATTTGTACTTATGCCTACTAATTCTTTTTATTAGTAGCCTGGATATTTGCTTCTGTTAGTGTTAGTCAGACATGTATTGCTGGGAGTAGATTTGTGTAATCTCTTTCTGTGCTTCACTCCGGGACATGTTAAGATCGATTTAAATTCTATGCTCTGGTAAAGAACATGTAAATATTGGTTGTAACCACTTGGTGGAATGCTTGGAATTATCTAGTCTAAGGAAACAAAGTATACTCTGTCTTGTAAATCTGAGATTACCTGTTATGAATGTACATATATTGAGCTCCACATTGCTGAATTTTATTATCCTTGATTTTAAGTAAATCTGCTTGTGTTTGGTATTAGACCAACAATACATTACCTAGAGCATGTTACCACTTTTTTTGTAAATAAAAAACTTGTTTGTACACCGATTTTATCTGGAAATGTTTTATTACTCTAATATTATTAAATCTGGGGGTTATAATCTTTGATGTGCTGGTAGAAATAATACGCAGATTTGTCAGACATTATCTTGAGCACCAGTGGGGGAGAGATTGAGTGGGAGGTGCTGGATTGTACGCCGGTGAGTGCCGACCACAGTGGCGCTTTAGCTGGCGACGATGCAGGGCAGTGACCAGCGTTGGCCTCCCCGCTGTCTGGTCCAAGAGCCAGGAAGCATTTGGAGCGCCCCTGCCCTGACCTAGCTGAGTACCCAAGGCTGCTAGCTGCTGTGGTTGCATGTCTTTGTCAAGTTGGTTCTGCGAATAGGGAGGTAGCTCCCTCATTTATTTCTATGCCTATTTCTAGTGTTTTCCTGTCTGTGATATGCTAGTTAGTTCTTCTCTGAATTACCAGATGCAGCTTAAACATTCATATGTACCTCCTTTTGGTGAAATGCTTAGGAATCAAGTTCTAGGAGGTTTCGTGATTCGGTGGTCCTGGCTGGCTACAACCGGTCGCTTTGGCTGCGGCTGCCATCCCGAAGCTGGACCTGGAGCCATCCTCCAGGTGTGCTGCCGCCGTTACAAGGAGGCCAACATGCTGCTGCTCTCCTCTGACAGCAACTGTATGTGATGATGCGGGGGGGACTCTGACCGACCTGCCGCACGCCGGTGAGTACCATGGCATATCCTCCAGGACCCCGTCTGTTATTCTCTTGCTGATGCTGCGGATTTTATCTGAGGATGGTGGTAGAGCTGAACCCAAGACGGCTGTTATGGCAAGGATGTGCGTCAGCGGGGTGACTGTTGACTTCCTCCACTTGGACGACGCCAGGGGCGAGAGATACTACGACCTGCAGGTATCATACACCATCTAGGAGCATATTAACGTTGAGATATCTAGCTCATGAGAACCGAGGAACTACGTAGTAGTATGCTTAGAAATTTTTTGGAGGCCACACTTCCCGTGTTTTGGAGTATTGTGATATTTCTAACATTTTATTAGAATAGGCAGAACTTGCTTTGCTTATTTGCTTGAGAAGAATAACATGTGAATGCGATTACTTGGTTATCTGTAAGTGTCGGACACCGACAAATCATATGTGGTATTTATTGTTGCTAGCCTATTGCCGGGGCTTGCAATCTATCCAGTTAGCTTCAATTGTGTTCTGTTCACAAGTTGACGCAGATTGCATGTTGGATTTGGTTCTCTTAGTATTTAATTAAAATGACAGTGTGGCTACTGGAACAAGCTAATGTACATGCTTGTATAGAATTGGATGCACTCACTCTCTTTTTCATCCAAAAGATAAAATTGAAGTTAATTTTCCAAGCTCAAGAAAATAAATAATTATTAACTCCACTTGTACTTTCATGCTTAGATTTGCTTTATGCATGGGAAAGCTCGTATAATTGTTTGATAGTATAGCTGTGCATGCTGTGATTTGATTTTGTTCACGTCAAGTTGCTGTTCAGGTGGTGGTGAAGCCCTCTGTTGGTGTTTTAGTGGTGCTACTGTCCACCAGAGCTGCTGCTGGCGTCCGCATCGCCAAGCTGCTGCTGCCGGTATCCACTACAACTTTCTGCCCCTTCCTTTCTTCAACCCAGATGTCTCCTACAGCACCACATGCCATCGAAAAGGTCTCTCTTTCTCTCTCGATGCCTCCCTATTTTCCTTGGGCTACCGCACCCTGTATTTTTGCGTAGAGTTTGACGGACAAATGAATGAGACTCCTGCACATAAAATTTCGATTTTTTTAGTGTCTCTAGCTAATTTCCCTAGTCAAGATTGCAGCATATGTGGTTCCTCTAATTTGAGGGCAAATGCTCATTCCGTTTATGAAACCCGCATGCGTGCTGCACTTTGATTTCCTGCTCATCGGTTTAGTTATTTTATGCAGTCAATAGCCTTTTTTATCGTTCAAACATGAATTGTTCTGATTATAGTAAAGGACCTCCATGCACAAGGTAAAAATTGATGCTGTAGGCCTCATCCTGATGTTTATCGTGTTCACTGCTTTATTTTAAGTTTTACTATGCTTTATCTATGACTAGCTAAGTACCCGCTGCGTTGCAGCAGTTCTCTCTCATTTCGCTTTCAACCTTTAACGGTGTCAGCGTGTTATGCTATCATGGTTTTAAAGGCGTCGC
>Ga0181471_100457_pt1 | contig 13081 bp, 15 predicted proteins | sample InSIn5gowninarea_FD_119083 | JGI IMG/M metagenome (GOLD analysis project Ga0181471, IMG submission 119083) | Clean room microbial communities from NASA Spacecraft Assembly Facility at Jet Propulsion Laboratory, Pasadena, California, USA -... ...
CCATCCATTCATTCATTCATTCATCAATACTTCCCTCCGACCTCCGACTTATCAGACTCATCTCCATTTTGCCGTAATTTCCAGCCCAGTAAGCCCCGTAAAGAACAAGTGGAGGGAGACAGAAGGAGGATAAACCATGACTTTCAGGACAGCAAAAAAGTATAGGAAAGAAAAAGAAAAGAGTAACAAGAAAACAGGAAAAGGAAAAGGAAAAAAAACGCCGCTAGACGCCCAATTGCTTTGTAGCGTTTATATGCGAAAAAAGACACCAACTCCCGTGTTGGCTTGCAACTCTTTAGTGAGTGGACTATTCCCCACCCCGAATCTGTTTCCTCTTCCTCTCCTTCTCCTTCTCCATTTCCCTTTCTCCCCTCTCTCTCTCTGTCCCTCTCTGTCCAAAAAACACAAATCCATCTGTCGAACACAGTTCCCAATATCCACACACCTTTCTCTACTCCTGCCCGAAACCCATAGTCTCCTCTACAGCCCACATCAGTTTCCCGTTGAGGGTTTCATACGTCTTGTAAGGGGGTAGATCCAGCCTGTTGAAGCAAGTGTGAGACTTGGGCAGCTGTGTTTCCTCGCCGGACTTTTCAATGGTGAAACGACGCGGGCCGTCCGAGCCCTGGAGATCCTTGAAGCCGTTGACCGGGATACGTGATGTACCCGTCGCGAACTGCAGGAGACGTGATTTTTGCTCAGAGTCCCAAGAACGGATACACTATGAACATGATTGTCAGTGGTCGTGTCAAAATGTGTTGATGAGGATGTGGTTGAGACTGACCTTCCAGAAATTTTGGATGACGGGATCCTTCTCGTCGTAACCACGGTAATCGGTGTTCTTGATCCAATCATCGACATCAATCTCACTGATACCACCGATGAGCAGCTCAAGCTCTCTCTCATCAAAGACGTTGACGAGATCAGCAGGGACGAGCTCGTGGAAGCCTTGAATAAAAGCTTGGAACTGCTCGTCGACACGCTTCTGAATGCGCCATTCTGTTACGAGCCTGTGGAAAAGCAAGGTCAGTACCATTCGTGATGAAGCTGGAATATATGGAGGCAACATACTCGACGTATTCCTTCTTGTTCTCGTTTGTGACTTCAATATCCCTACCACCGGGCTTGAGGTCTACAGTCTGCCTTTCGCCAAAGACCTCGTCTTCGACAGAGAAATGCTCGAATATCACATTATCAATGTCGTTGTCACTGTCTCAAAGTCAGTAGCTTTTTCCAACAGCAAACGAAACGGGATGGAAGAACGTACAGCATCCAAGTCAGCGTTCGGTGATAGTCCGCATCCACACCCTCCATATCAGCAAGCGAAACCTTCTTCCTGAGAATCATCTTGTAGAAAGCACCAATGAAAAAGGCATCCAAGAAACGCCGGTGGAAAATGGCAAGACCGACGACACGCCCGATAAACTTGAAATAGCCAAGATGCTCAGGGTTGATGCCGGAGTGGGGGTTGATCTGTAGCGTATAGTTGTCGATGGCCGAGTACTCGAAGAGGCAGTAGAAAGGGTTGAACATCTCGTGAGACAGCAGGAAGAAAAACTCTCTCGAAAGACCGCCGTAATCGAGACCGTCTTCGCCGTCAAACTTGATCATCAGCCTCTTCTTCAGATCACTGGGACTTTGACGCATAATCTCGGCGTATGAATCTTCGAAAATGTGATCTCTGCGGACTTTGACATGACACTGTCCGGACAAGATGCGAAGGGCTGGCTGGGAGCGGAAATAAATAAGCTTCCTCCTGAAATCACGCTTATATTGCGGCACGTTCTGATCGAGCGACGAGGGCAGTCGAGGATCGTCCCAGGTGGTGGTTTTTGTGTTGTGATCGACGAAATAGACACGAGCGGTATTGGTAAGTCGCATTTCCCAACCACTGGGCAGGGGTCCAAGTTGTGATACCGGCTGCTGCTGGATCGTGCTGTTGCTCGGACTCTGACCGTTGGGGCCGTACATACGAATGTACTGCTGTCGCCTCGGGTCCACCCATGTCGTCGTCCTGGTGTTGTGGTCGACAAAGTAAGAGCGGCCCTCGGGGGTGTGACGCTGCTCCCATCCAGCAGGTAGCTCGCCTGAGCCGGCCGTGGTGGCACCAGTTGCCAACATGGACACTGCATTGGCAGAAGCTGCGCCGTTTGGAGGAGAGTTGTTGCTTCCCTCGTTGGCCAGGCTGGGCGAACTGGCACCAGTCCGATCGTCGGGAAGCATTCGGTTCTGATGGCTTACGCGTTGAGCGTTTGTCTCGCGGTCTACTGCTGCACGTTGGGCGCCCGAATCAAAGTTGCTGGTTGGCCTTATCCAAGTGGTCTGACGCGAGTTGTGATCGACGTAGTATGTTCGGCCAAGATTGTCTTCTCGCCTCTCCCAACCGCCTGGTAGTCGGCCTTGAGAGTCTTCAAAAGCCGTGAGGCCATTTGCTCTGGCGGCAGCACTAGCTGCGCCTGTCGCACCGGATGGCGGAGGTGGACCAGTGGGGGCGCCAGGCGGAGCATGCATGTCGACCTGTGATGCGGCGGCAGATGATGGACCGCCGTTGGTCTGCGGTACCGAAGTGGTCGAGCGTTGCGCGGCAGATGGTGTAGACGACGAGTTTGCGGCCGGTCGTTGCAGATTGGTCGAGAGGTTGAGGATCAGCTTTCCATTAACGACGACATTGTCATTTGATTTTTTGAGGTCGCGTGTGAGCATTTCTGAAATGGGAGTAAATTTGTGTCAGCAGGTGTGTGCTGCATGAGCGCCAATAGCAGAAGGAGTAGCAGCAGCAGCAGCAGCTTAACACGTGCTTGGCTGCGGACATCCACTAAAGTTGAGCTTGTTGTCATGACTTACCGTCACCACCTGCATCAAGGTCAATAACGCTGCCAATCTTGACATTGACAACCCCGAGGAAGCCCTGGTCCTTTTTCTTGAACTTCTTCTGGTCAAATATCTGAACCGCGAGGACACTGTCTTCGTTCGCGCGCCTGTTTCTCGACATCAGCGTGTTACTTCTCGGGCTGCGAGGTTCTTCCCGGCATCGAGTGTCGCTTGTGGAGGGAGAGAGCGGGGAGGAGGGGACGGAGTGTTAGGATGGCAAGGCAACGAGGCCCGAACGGAAACAACAACAGTAAAAGGGGTGAGCGTACATGTCGAAGCTCTCGTTCCAATACGGGTTCAGCGTCTTCTTGATGACTCCAGTCGTCTTGGTCTGTTCTCCGTTGATGGTTGCGACGGCGAAAGGGTCGGGAAATCCTACATGGGTGTTATGAGCTTCGGTGTCGTGATATTCAGAGAGAAGTCGACGACGACTTACGGAAGACATCTCGCTTGTAGAGACCATCTGCTGCAATGACTGTTTGCACGTATGATTAGTCTTGCTTGGTCTTTGCTACATATGAATGATCCATCATCGTACTGGTGACCCTGAGGTTAGGCTCCCGTGGGACCTCCATCTTGCGTATACGACGACGACGGCGACGACAGCGGCAGCGGTTACACCGCTTGTCTGTCTTCTTGTTGTTGTTGTTTCAAGGCTCAACAGCCTCTTACGCCGTCGTGGGTGTGTCGATGCAGCTCTGGTTCTGATGCGCCAGGTCGACCGGAACAAATGGCGCTTGTGATGCCTTTCGTAGAGGGTTCGGTGGGTAGCGGTGGTCCTACTGTACTGTCCCGCCAAAGACGACGACGACGACGACGACGGCGGATTTTCTCTTCCTATTCCGGCCGTGTCCAATTTTAGACGCAAGCGATAAGCGAAGAAAGGTGGTGTGGCTATGCTCTACAGTACTGTACGCTGCAACAGCCAACGAGGACGACGACGGGGACGACGACGACGACGATGATGCTACAGTAATAATGATGATGATGATGCTCTGCTGCAGCAGCCAGCAGCAGATCAACTGTTCAACCGCGTCGGAGGCAAAGCGTCCGAGGAAACCAAACTCGAGTCGAGTCGAGTCCAGTCGGCGCAGCAAAAACTCCAAAAACTGTGGGCCGATTCGACACTACTGAGAGTGTGAACAACGACGGCCAAGAGGCGAGAGCGGGACTGCTTGTACGAGTATAAATTGGCCTCGAAATGCCTGAAGCTTCACAAACTGTACTATACGTTTGGAGGCCGAGTATTTGACTTGGAATGCTCGATTAATAGTGGGGTGGTGATGATGATTTCCAGTATTGTTATCAATAATGTCTGGCTGACCAATTTGTTGGTCTTTTGCAATGGAAATGGACAGACTGCGCCCGCCTTTGTTTGTGAGCGAGCAAACTCTGTAACAGTAGCAGCTCAAGAGGGGTTCTGCATGACAAAAACTGGACTGGCCTGGCTTGCGCGGGCGGGTGCTCAGAAACAACTCAATTCGAACAACTCTCTCTATCGGTTGTCTCAAAACTCACCGATTTCATGGCAGAAACATTTTAAACTTCCCTATCGTTTCCCTCTTCCTGGTCTCGAAGAGAAACACCCCTGCTCAACACGACAGCGCAGACAGAGACATGGACGGTTATACACTGATTGAAGCAAACGTCTCGTTTCGTCTTAGCTTGACTTGTTAACCTTGTACAGTAATCCCTCCCCTTCACCTAGCCGCATGTAGCTTGCACCACTTCCTTCTTCTGCTAGCCGACACATCCGCAGTATGCGTATTGGCTGCTACTGTACTATTACGATGCTGTACTTGCTACATAAAAGCAATTCGTCCTGCTCGTGCGGGCACGGCATGGCATGCGACAAAAATAGCTTCGACGACATCTCTTCTGGAATCTCTCTACCGCATTCCCTTTTCGTGCATTGCATGTGGCCGAGGATCGAGACGCAGTCAACACGCTTGCAAAAATCTAACGAGTGTCGCCGCATAAAATGCTTTGAATCAGAGAAGCGAAAAAGCGACTTTACTACTGCAAATGCCGTCATAGATATGCCTTGACACACACTCCTTCTGATTGGTCTATTCGTCTGTCGTGTGTCCAAACTCACACGAGTCACATCACAACGTCCGCCAAGACTTATGCTTCCTATCATCGACGTTCCTCGGTCCATTCTTGTTTGCTTCTGCAGCAAAGATAGCCCGAACATGATACTCTAGAGTAGTACTCGGAGAAACTCCGCCAATCCTCCCTCTACCCATCCCAGGTCTTCGTTCTCCCAGACGCCAGCGTCTGCCGTAATTGTAAACTTGTCATACTACTAAGGTAGGTAAGGCAAAGCCACTCGTAGTCGTCGACAGATGCCCCTCTTCCCCCATCAACTCCGATAATGAATCCCCACCACGACCCCAAGATCCAACATGACAAACAAACTCTCCTCCACGAGGAAGGCCACGTGCAAGAGACACCCTCACTATCGGACCCTTCAAAGACTGCTTCAGCAACCACAGCCATAGCCGTGCCCATAGTCCAACAAAATGTCCACCACTTACCCGCCCCTTCAATATCCCACCAGTTCCGACCGCTGAGCCCTGATGCGACGAGCAACCTCTCCATAGAAGAATACACCCGGTTTCATCCATCGACTAGTCGTTATGAGCCTCCGGATCTCACGGAAAAGGAGCTTGCCGACTCGGTCTCGCCTTGGAGAGCTAGAGTTAGAGCGTTCTGGGTGCATAATCTGGGCTTGTTGTATATGCTCGTCGCTATGCTTTTCGGGTCTCTGATGAGTGTGACGACGCGGAAGCTGGAGATCGAGGGGAGTGGAGGGAAGGGGTTTCATCCTTTTCAGGTGAGTCTGTTCTTCCTTCTGACGTGGCTTGGGACAGCGATTCATCTTGCATGAAGAAATGGAGGAGGGAAAGTAAGAGAGCGGTTGCAGATGTCGATGACGATCTCGGCCTGTTGTGCAAGACTGACAAGCTGACCTACAGATCCTGTTCGCTCGCATGAGCATTACGGTACTGCTCGCCATGCTCTACATGTGGTATACGCGAACTCCGCATTTCCCTTTCGGACCTCGAGAAGTGCGACTGCTGCTCATTGCGAGAGGCATGGGTGGTTTCTTCGGCGTATTCGGACTCTATTGTTGGTGTCTCCTTCCTTCTTACCTCTTGTCCCTTTTGGTCCTGTTCATTCCCTCTGCTATTCGAACACCCGAGTGACTTACATGTTCATCAATCTTCAGACTCCCTGCTCTATCTCCCCCTAGCGGACGCAACAGTCATCACCTTTCTCGCGCCCTCACTCACCTGCTGGGCCTGTTCCTTCTTGATTAAAGAGCCGTTCACAAGAGTGGAAAAGGTCTGCTCGCTGGTGGCTTTCGTGGGCGTCATCTTCATTGCACGGCCCACCTCTTTCTTCTCATTCTCGTCGTCCTCTTCGTCCGAGAATGCACCCCCAACCAACACCACGCAAAGTCATGTCCCGGACGCCGGTAACTACGACAACGTGACGCCGACGCAGAGGTTGGCTGGTGTGGGCGTGGCGCTGGTCGGTGTGTCTGGGAGCGTGTGCGCGTATACGACCATAAGATGGATAGGCAAGCGCGCGCATCCCTTGATATCGGTGAATTATTTCGCCGTGTGGTGTACCATTGTGTCGACGGTGGCGCTGCTGACATTGCCTGGGGTGGGGTTCCTGTTACCGGCGAACGCGAGGGAGTGGGGATTGTTGATTTTCCTTGGGTGTGTTCCCTCTTGTCTCTTCGTCTCCTGTCCTGCCATCCAATCAAGCTTCTGTTCTTGCGATGCGTTGGGTGCAGTGGATGGCTAACTTGCATGCTCTACAGTGCCTGCGGATTCATCATGCAGTTCCTCCTCTCGGCCGGGTTGTCATACGAAAAGTCGTCGCGGACGACAAACATGACGTACACGTCCATGCTGTTTGCATTGACGTTTGACAAATTCATGTTCGGACAGACGCCGGGGGTATGGTCGATTGTCGGGAGTACGTTGATTCTGGGAAGTGCAGTCTGGATGGCCGTTAAGAGAGATGGCAGCAGCAGCGGCGGCGGCGGCGCCAAAGACGTCAACGAGGACAGCGCACGTGCTGATGTTAGTGGTGGGGACGAGGAGGAAGGAATGGGGTTGATGGCCGCCATGGAGGATGGAGAGGTCGAGACTGGGCGGGACATGGCAGCGCGGGACGTTGAGATGAGAAGCCTGCGTTGAGGGGTTGGAGGGGGCCCAGAAGGAGAAGGTTTGAACGTGGAGAGGTCGAGACAGGAAAGGCTGTGAAAGGGGGGAAGAAACTTGATCTGGCTGAACACTTGAAACGACAGATATACATGGACTCCTTGCCTTGTATGTCTGCACCATTATTATAGATGATATTCCAAGCAAGCAAGCTCCAATAGACAATGTCGATCAACTTAGCTCCTATCAGGTGTGCATAATCCATGTCGTCTACCGACCAAAGGGAGGATCCCATCAAGTCTGGAGGACAACAGAAGCCGTTACAGACTAGCAGCACCTACCGACATGATGTTGTTGTCGGTTCTCGCCCCTATGGTAACAAGCACGTTTAACACAATAGACAGTCGTTGAAGATAAGAAATGGTGTCGTCGAGTGCCGCAGGCAGACAAGAAAAAGCTTGAGCCGAAGGAGGGAGACTGAGAGGGACACACAGACACGGGAGAAGTGATAACGATTAGCGGAAGGGGAGACTAGCGTGAAGCAGGAGCGTGACTAGGCTCAAGCCGGCGTTTCCATTAACAGCGGCGAGCTAACCTGTTCCTGAATCAAATGCAGGGTTTCTTGTTTGTGAATGTTGTGATCGGAAGAGCCCTAGGAACATTTCAGGAGTCAAATCTGGCGTCGTTAAACACAACAAAGCCTTTAATGAACACAGTCACAATGCAGACTAAGCGAGCGCACAGAGAGAAGAGGTGACTCGGGACGATGATACGATAGAGCTTATATCGTCGCTAGGACTCTACTCATTCGTCATTACTAGGACACAGAGCAGCAGCAATAGGCGGCCAAAACGGTCGGTAATTAGCATCTCGAAAATCGCCAACAGACAGGGGTAAACAATCAATCTACCGCCTCGACAGCAATAATGGTCTTTGCTTGACCATCAATGGCTGACTTCGTGGCGCCGTCGCCAAGGAGGATAACTCGATACAGCCCTGCCAGTCAGCCAGCGTTCATTCCTCGAGCCTCTCTCTCTCCCTCTCCTTCTCTCGCTCTCTTTCTTCCTCTCTCCATTTCCTTGGTTTCTCTCTTCTCAGGTTGTGCATTCAAGTCGAGCATTTCCCACTCTTCCTCCTTTGGTCTTTTCAGACCGTGACGCTCTTTAGTCCTCCCCCCGTCCCTCCTTAGTCCCTCACTCTAGTCGTTCATTTCATTGTGGATAATCTGCTCCTTCTTGGTCAACATTGTTTCCTGACTGTCCCGAGCCGATCAATTCTCTGACTCGCTTAATCACTCTGTCCCTCACCGCACCTCGTATCTCTATCAGGAAAACCCAGCATCACATAGAGTCTTGTTCGAACCACGGCATATGCAGGTTGACATCAAGGACGACATAATCACGCCTGTAACCAGTCTACCTACCTTAATCAACACTCGTCCAACTCGATAACAACAACATCGGCGCCGGCAAGGACGAGTCGATACACGGAACCCTCTGACTTGAAAAGATGAAACTCCAGCTACCCTCACATAATGCATTGCATCTTTCACATAATGACCTCTCGACAAATCTCGCAAAGGCGGTAGTACACGCGAGCCGGAGTCTGCAGCAGGATGCTCCTTCAAAAGTTGAGCGATCGGCGGCCACATCCACGACATGCAACTCGTCCCAATGCAAGACACCGGCGCAACAAGAAAACACGACCAACATCATCATTGGTCTGACAGTCGCCATCCCCGTCGCTGCTGCGATTGTCGTCCTCTTCTTCCTTCATCGTCGCGTCAAGCGAAAGCAGGCACTTGAGGACAAGAATGACAAGTACAAGTCATATGACTTTGGAATGGAGGACGTGGTTTCTGGCAAGAAGGGGCGAGGGCTGGCACAGCCCAAGCTGCCCGAGATGACCATTACCGACATGGAAAAGGCCACACACGACATTGGCCGTCCCAAAATGGCTCACAAAGGAGGCATGTCTCTGGACATGGGCAGTCCGTATTTGCTTCCCGCTGCCGTCAACGATTCGAGAGAGTCTTTCCACTCCATGTCGCGGTCGTTGCGTGACGGCGAAGACCCCTATCGCCCCGTCGCCATGGCCCTCAATTCCGGCAGCCCCGTACGACCCTCCTCGGCTCGTCGCAGATACGACGATGATTCCGTCTATACTGCTTCTAGTGTGCCTTCGGGCGATGTTATGAACGCCGGTCTCCTCCAGCACGCCTCTCGCATGTCCCGCTCAGATCCAGATTACTACGACCATGACTCTTCACCACAGTCTCAGCACGCTCCTCCTTTTCAACAAACCGTGCAGCGGAGACCTGCTCCTGATGTTGCTTCTGTCCCTTCTGCCGTAAAAAACACCGCATATCCTCTACGTAACGCATCTACTCAACACAACAAGCAAGCACCGTCCCTCGCTATTAATGTTGATGCCTCAAACGCCATAGCAAGCCATCAAGTTCAAATCCACCCTCCTTCGCCGTCCGCAAATCACCTCTCGCACGCCGCTCCCGTGGTCAAGAGACTTTCAATCGCCGTCACTCCTGCCAACGATGAGCCTGCTCAAGACAGTAACCGTCTTTCTACCATGAATCCGGATGCCCGCCGTGTATCCGCCATAGGTCTACGACCCCTTCCTCCGGATGATCCCAGCGACAACCCTGAGCAGCGTGCCAACCGCATCAGATCTTTCTACAAGGAATACTTTGACGACTCCAAACCCAACCCGACAGGCATCTATCCTCAGTACAATCCTTACGCCGACGATTACGAGGCTGGTTACTTTGCTGACGGTGCCGCCACTTACGATCCCGAAACCGGCGCTTTTGTTGATTACGCCGCTCCACACATGCGAGGTCCTGCCGCACCATATGCCGACCCAGTGGGCCGCCGTGCCTTCACACCGCCCCCTGGTGGTGCCGCACCTCGTGGTCGTAACCGCAACAACATGTCCATGCAGTCCACCGGTCACATCAACAACCCAGCTTTCCGTCAAGGTCCCCGGGCACCGCCAAAGAAGCAGCTTCCTCCGCCAGTAGCTCTGAAGTCTCTGCCGACTCCCCACCAGCTGATGCAGGACGACCTGGCATTCCTCAATCCTCTCGACTTTGCCCCTGCCCCGACGTATCGTGACGAACGATTAGGTCGTGGTCGGGACAGCCCTCTTGGCACCATGAGACCGTACAGCCCGGCAGTCATAGCCCACAGTCCTCTCGTAAAGTCCTTTGACGATTTGGCCGTACTACCCAGCCCGTGAGTTTTCTCCTCTGCAACCCCCCGACACCTTTTTTTTTCCCCGCAGTCATCCTAACCACAACCCCCACAGTCATCTCCTGCGCAAATCAGGCACCTTCACATCCCTCGATTTCGCCCTTCCGCCGCGCTTCCGCAACGCAGACGGCGGCAACGGCAGCGACTCTGGCTCCATCCGGTCCAACCACTCGGGCATTTCCGCCGTGGGCCGTGGTGCCATTCGCGCGGGCGCGTACAGGATCTCGAGGCTGCCACAGGACATGGTCGGCACCAGGGACGACCTCGCCGCCGCACTGAAACCGAGTTGGGAATTGAGGGGTGCGAATACCGGTGCTCGCTAGACGCGGGATGATGTGTGTGTGTGCGTATCTTGTGGTGAATCTAGGGAATCTTTGAAGGATTGAAAAAAAGGTCATGACCTGTTTTCTCGTAAAGTGTACAGAAAGGAAGTCCTTTTTTATTTCTCATCGGCATAATTCTGCATCTATTCTGTTTCTTGAGCATGAGAGTTTTTGAGCCACTAGGGAAGGGGGAAAGCCAGGCGAGATTTGGTGTTTTGTTTTTGTATATACGGTCCATTTTGGACGGAGCCTTTGGACATAGAAGGAATGAAGGAGAGGTTGCTGGCATCTGGATAAGTTGCAGTGGTAGAATAAGAAGAGGAAGAAGCAGGCAGGCAGGCAAGCAAGCAGGGGTTACGATTTGGGGATCTACTTTTCCATTATTTTGAAGCTAGGCGTCGGAGTACTACTCTTTTCCTTTTCCTGATCTTCTCTCGTTTTGCTTCTATTGAATCGGTGTTCTCCTCGCTCTGCTGGGCGATATGGTTCTTTTCTCCTTTTTTGATTCTTCCATATTTCGCTTTTCTTTCTTACTTCCACGTTTCCTCCTCTCTTCTTCTCTTTTCGGCGGTTCGAGTTTCCAAGTCTGGTTCTTCCCCCCCTCAAGTCTCACTTTTTTGCTGGACAGGGGTTTGCTTCTCTTGTCGTGAAGAACTGTGATGCAAGAAGATCTCTACTTCGTTTCAAGTTATCCTAGATACCTACCTTACATGTGTCTTGACTTGGGATGAGATCACGGCCAGAATTTGTTCGACTTTGACTTCAGCTTTGGAAAGAACGGCAGTCGACCTCGATCATGATATAGGATGTATGACCGGGTCGCGCCTTCTGGATTCTGTGCTCGACGCATGTGTGTCATCTGTAGTACTACTCTGCCTTGCTTGTTCTCTCTTGCGGCACCATCTTCCTTAACTTTACACACATCATATCGTTATCAACACTTCTGTACACAGAACTCATTACGAAAGTCACTCGAGTATTCATCCAACCAACAAGCAAGTCTATCGTTCAATCAATATGCGTTTCTCAGCATTGTTCATACTCGGAGCGATGGCCACCGCGCAGGCGATCGCTTCGAGGGACATTACAAGATCTACTTCGACGTCGAGTTACTGCCCTTCTTTGGGGTATGTATTTGGAAAGAAACTGTTGGAACCTCGACGCTGAAAACGACATAGCCAGCTGTATATCTGCCGAGAGCGGGAAGCGGACGGACTGTACAACTGCAGCGAAGACGACTAAGATTGTAAATGCAGCAGCTGGAGCAGGCTCGTAGAGTACGCAGGGCTCGAGATGATACGCGCATGTTCAAGGCTGACGAGAATCCAGTTGTTACGTCTTCTGCCCCGAGGACGGTCGAGCACCCGCCACTTTGTTCCAGAGAAACAAGGTTTGCGATTTGGCCTCTGTGTATGATTGATGATGGGTGGTTTCTCAATTGCTTTGCTAATGTAGTGCAGGTCTGGCGCGTTCTGCCATGTCGATGGCCTCTGCCTGTACGGCGTCAATCGCTTCTTCTCACTCAGTACATGAGAGCATCACCTCGATTTCGCGAGCCGCAGAGCCTACTAGCAACATCGCCCATTCGGACTCGAGCGGAATGAATGATTCTTCCGAAACGAGTAGTCCTCTCACTTTGGTTCAGATGGTTGCTATCGAGTTCGTGGTCGTTGCAGGCTCTATACTATGGTTCGGTGTCTTTATCTTCTTGTCCCATTACTTCGAGTAAAAGGTGGGAGACGTGGCCACCACAGCTCTCGTTCAGGGTTCTTTTCTTTTCCACTGGGACTTCGATCAGGCCTCTCCAGTACCAAACCATTGTATGAGGTGCAGCAGTCAATAATGAAGATGCGAGGCTAGCCTTCCCACCGTGTTTCCACTTGTTGGTATAAGCGTCTACATGTCTCGAGTTTGCTTGTGAGCATAGCTTTCTTGACATACTGATTCTTTTCTGTTTTCTGCGCCGCACTGTTCTCGCTTCTTTCCCTGCTTGAGAGGTGGTCATTTGTTGAAAAGGTTTTCCAGAAGTGGTAGCCCGCCAGAAGCACGTGTGGCTTACACATGAACACACTAGAATGTAGTCTTCCCAGCGGTGTGGCATACTTTCTGAGGGGGTCTGCAAGGCGTAAAGTTTGCAGGTCTGGATCGTGGAGAAAGTGCGGGACACCCGGGAAAAAGTGAAGCTAAAGCATTAAGTTGAGCCCCTATGGATCTCTTCGAAAGAGGGCCGACTTTATATGAGGGACTATGCTATATAGGTTAATACATAGCACAATAGCCGAATGATTTGATATATGCTGCGAGTACAAGAAGAACGAACTGAAAAGGCTGAGTCGAGGGACGAGATGACTGGTGTGTTTCAACAAGTAACAAGTCACTTGCCGAAAAGCCGCTTGAATCTGGGCATAACCAAATCCGGACATAATCCGAGTAT
>Ga0181471_100459_pt1 | contig 12978 bp, 15 predicted proteins | sample InSIn5gowninarea_FD_119083 | JGI IMG/M metagenome (GOLD analysis project Ga0181471, IMG submission 119083) | Clean room microbial communities from NASA Spacecraft Assembly Facility at Jet Propulsion Laboratory, Pasadena, California, USA -... ...
AGAACACATAGAATCTGCATCCAATCTCTTCAACATGTCCTTAAACAATCAAGATCTCTTCGAGGCTCTTCAAGCCGAAGCCAGAGCCAACGCTAATGCTCCCCGTCCCTCACGCAAGCGCACAGCCCCTCGAACCATTAAGGAAGAGATTGGATGCAGATTCTATGTGTTCTTGACCAGCAAGATTGATTGAATGAAGGGATGAGACGTGCGATGATGTGATGGTGGAGATTGAAGGGAAAAGAAGATGGTGGTGTTTTCGAAGGAGTTATCTAAGAGTATGTGGACTCACTCATATCCTATTGTGATTGCGAATCAATGGAATTGGTGCTGTCTTATGTTTGGCTGCAATTGAGACTTTTGCATTCACTCCTATTGTTGAGACAATAGGACCACTTATGGCACCCAGCGCAACCACTAGTACGATTTACACTCAATTTCAGCGTAATAGATTTGATTGGATGCAGAGCTTAATGTAGCTCAGGACAATAGGGTGAATCAACCAGTATTGTTTTGAAATCCCCATCACGTGCTTGGTCGCTTAACCGACCTCCCCCTTTTCCTGAATTCATGCTGCCATGAAAGCGTTCAAACACTGATGGATCTTGAGACAATTTGATCATGGTCAAATCAGTTATCAGGCGTCCCAGTCTTTCGCTCCTCCCTTCTTTCTGCCACAATCGTTGATTTGTTTGAATCTATATCATTGTATAGTATGCTTCGCGGTCTGTCTCCTGCCTCATCCATGTCAAGGAGCCCGGGCGCAAGATCCCATGAAAGTTTCATGACAGGTTCGAATAGGAAGATAAGGGTCCATGCTACAGAATGATAATCTCAGCATATCTGATAAGCAGAAAGTGATAAGCCCAGGGAGCATGTTCGGTAAATTAGTAGTACCAAGCCTGGCAGCTTTCACTGTGTAATCAAGACCTTGGCAAATCTATCAAAGCGAAATGAAGCATCGATTATGGGGTATAGTTCTAGGTACACAATTTCGCAGAAGCAAATTCATCATCCTTCCCCGTGCCCCTCATGCTAGATCTGCAGAGTCTATCCATTTCGGACGACGAAAGTCGTGTCCCGCAACGAGCGCTACTTCTGCGTATAGCTCTGTAATCAGCGTACTAGGCCGACTGAGCTCATTGCCACTTCCTGAGAATTGTAGCATCTTTTCCCTGAGCAACGTGTTGAGGCTAATATTCAGCAGAGTACGTATAGCGAGCAGATCTATTTGCCGTCAGTCTTCGTAATATTCAACATTTAGGATGGAGACGACATACCATACTACAGCCCAGTATCATACTAATCCAGAAACAGACATTATTCAACGTCCGCCTCTCCCGAACCCACTTCGTCCTCTGTAACATCACTATCGGCAACTGGCTCATTTGAGCTATAAATCCGTATCCCCTGATCTTTTTCGTGATGCTCGCCATCACGATCTCATGTCCAATCGCTGAGATCAAGAAGGTGATGAGCGTAGCCATAGGGCGTCCAATATGTGGGCGTGAAGCGGAGTAAACGTGTCGACGGAAGAAATGGTGTACAGGTATATTCCATTCGCGAGAGAATTCGAGCCAATCTAGGCTGTTCCACCAGTCGCTGTAGAAGTGGCGGTCTGCGAAGCCTGAGAGGGTATTAGCGGAATTAGACAGGGTTGGGTGAGGAGACTGGCTCACAAGTGATCTCAGCAAAGGCACCAAGTACGTATTCGAATATGACAAGGAAGACGAGGAGGAATGTCACCATGAAGGGGAAGAGTAGCATGCTGATGGTTTCGGCAAGGATGAGCGCCATATCTGACAGGGCTGTCACATTTTCGAGGCGTATGGCTGATTCACTCAATACCGGGAGAATGAATTCTTCCGAGGTGACCGTAAGGAGGAAGATGCATCCGAATACTGCGAGAATCTTGTAGCAGAGTTCTGACCAGACTATGCCAGGCGTGCGAGGGTATTCGAGCTCGTAACAAAGCGTAGGACAGAGTATAAAATCGGCGTAATTGCACCAGGTGAGATTCTGTGGGTAGGTGTGTGAGCCAAGAGGGGATGTGAGCTCTAGTGCAAGGTCTTCTCGAAGACTGTTTAATGACTTCTCATCCTCATCCTTCTTGCCCTTCTCGGCCGCTTTTTCGTCCTCGGTCTGGCCTGAGCTCGGGTATTGATATGCCGGTGCTTTGGAGGCTGTAGAAGGGTTGTCGAGAGCGTGTAGACGTCGTTCGGTTTCTGCAAGATGACCATTATAGAAGGCGTACGAGTGCATCTTCATCAGTAGAACTAATGAGTGAAGCACCAGAGTGACCTGGGCGGTCCAAGTCCAGTCTCGCATAAATGGAACCCTAAGCAGTCAGCATCTTCCAGTCACATATCATCGTCGTGCACTCACGCGACCCAGAAGCACAGCCATAATGTTTGGTACACACTTTGTAGCGCGATGCCTCCCTTTGCCCACCGCAGACCCATCCTCTCACCAAGCTGGCTTCGATATAGATTGTGTAGGGGTAGAGAAACAGCTGTACTCATGACCATCAGTGCATCTGCCAGACCGAGTTCCCACGTCTTGATTGTAAAAAGCTGCCATATTTGCACCCACATAGGCCATCCGGTATCCTTAATATTTCGCAACATGGTCGTTATAGCCATAATCGTCAGTGCGACCCAGAACAACGCATAGAAGCCTGTGAAGTCTCTATAGTCGCTATTCGGGTCGAAGTGAGAGACTCGAGAGGCATACTGGATGGTAGGGAATATTCGTCGTCGTTGCTCAGCTCGTACTTGTTTGCGGGCAGAAGATATGACCTGTGCGGACGGGGGCGCATCCACTGGGGTTGGTGTTGAGCGGCCACTGCAGATAATGTCAGGTCGAAACTTTAGCATCACTTAGACTTGGGTCCTACCTGCCATGCTCAGATCCTTCTTGGGAATGGTGTCCCGATCGATCCTCGCTCCTGGCCCGCAAGACTGCAGGATTACCAGGCTTCACAGCTCTAGGTCGGAGTATATAGTCATGCCCACTTCCAATTCCATTCCCATTTCCATTGACGTGTTTATCTGCTGAAGAAGACATTTGGAGTTTCTTTACATCGATCACGATGGCAAAGATGACTGGTCATCCAGCGAGCGCCTGGGAGCTTGACCAGAGTATCTTCGGAGCTCTTGACTTCGAAATAGCCCTCGATATTGCTACACGATGTATGGGAGGACTTTGATACAGCATATATAGATGCCATCGGCAAGTCATGGTCAGCTTGTTTACATATTCAGCCCTAAGATGATCTCATCGTAAGCTTATCGAGGCTGTCGCAGAAAGTAAGCTGATTTGTTATTACTTGGGACACACCTCGAGCTCGTGTTCCCCTCCTTCCACCAATTCGACTCATGTGTGTCCCTACGAGTGATACCATTCCATTCTCATTCTGGTTCAGTACACATGCGCCATGAGTTACGTTGTTCGGGTCCGGAAGATGTCTAAAGTAGGTAGTGCTCTTAAGCAATTGGTATACAGCGCATATCTTTGCCAACGCCTCGACGACAATACCCTCACTCAATACAGCTCCACGCCACCGAAGACAGTTAGGATAAACAAACATAACGCATGCAAAACCCCTTACAAATACAAGACCAGCCATGATTCGATTCGAACATATTTCAAAGAAAAAATTCGGGGCCTTCTCGGTAGGCTTTCAAAAACCAGCCTCAAGCAGTCGGGCAACAGAAGATCCTAGATGACAGCCTCAAAAATCTCGTCTTGAATCAAAGTCACGTTGATGTATGATCAGTAATTTCTCTATTCTTGTAGCCTCAACGAAATCGGAAGTTCTTCCAGCTGAGCTAGTGCCTACCTACTTTTTTCGAGAGCATGACTCGACGGACTAGCAGACTTGTACTTCTTTTTGCCCATCGGGCACACACGCTCAATTCAACCCTCCTTTTCCCTCTTCTGCTTCGCCCTCCTCTCCTTCGCCGTTTTCAATCCGGTCGTCGTGACTTCATGCCCAGAATCCAGCTTATACCCCCTAACCATGAAGCCCACCAGTACGCCCACACCTGCAAAGCAGACGTACATCACGAACATGTCCTTCAAACTATCCCAAAAAGCGGATTTGGCATATACTTGCTGCATCGGAGTAAGCGTCTTGATTACCTCCACGCTCGCGCCCAGATTGGTGCCTTTGAGCTGCGCTGCCACTTCTTGTCCCAGTTCTGCATTCAGTGTCGTCTTAATTGCCTTTTCCATTTGGTTAGAAAATATGGTTCCGCCAATGACAACAGATATAGCCTGGCTAAGGAGGCGGATGAATCCCATTGTGGCACTTGCGGTCGCCACGTCCTCTTGAATCAATTGACTCTGCAATGCAAGAGCGGGGGGTTGGTAGTTGCTCCCTATGCCTATGCCGGCTATCAATTGGTATAAAATGATTTTGGACCAGTTAGTGTTGATGCCTAGGTCGACAAACAATCCAAATCCTATGGTCATCAGAATCAATCCTGCCCAGATCCATGGAAGATATTTTCCAGTGACTTGGATCGAAATTCCGGTTATGGCTTCGATGAGACTGCTAGATATACCAAATGGCAATAGGTATATTCCGGATAGAAGAGGCGAAGCTCCGAGAATAGCCTGGAAGTAGATGGGAAGGTAGAACAAACCACCTGTAAAACAATATGATTGAAAGAAGACAACAGCCAAAGCACCGACATTGCTCCGACGTTTGAAAATGTGCAATGGCATGAGGGGATACTCCGCATATGCTTCAACGAGTATGAAGATACCGAATAGCAGGATACCGAAGATGACCAAGCAGAGGATCTTGACTGATGTCCATGGGTAGAAGACACCACCTAATTCAAGAGCGATAAGGAGCATGAGCGTTCCACCCACGCTTGTTAGTGTCCCCAGCCAGTCCAAGGCCTTCAGACCCTCTATCACGCCCGTCTTTTCATTTTCGAGCTTAAGGTAGACGGCGAGTGCGACGAAGACAGCTCCTGCGATAGGCACTACAAGCAAGTCAGTCAGCCCAGCTTGGTCTCCGACATGTTCAATCTCACAATTGATCCAGAAACACCACCTCCACGATAAACGCTCCGTGAGCCCACCTCCAACTACGGGGCCCAGCGTGCTTGCAGCCAACCAAGACAGGCCCATCATACCAAAGTACTTGCCCCTCCTCCTCAAACTATACAGATCACAGAAACAGATAGTGACTATATTTAACACTCCCCCACCACCGATGCCCTGCACGCATCTCGCCGCGATCAGCATCTGGATACTAGTGCTCAAAGCGGCTAGTAAGCTTCCACCGAAGATGAAAGCGATGGTTATTAGTAGTATTTTTTTCCTTCCCCAGATGTCGGAGAGCTTGCCCCATGATGGCACGCAAGCCGCGCTGGTGAGTAGGTAGGCGGAGCCAATCCAGGTGTAGGCTGCGCTGGAATGGAAGTGTCTGGCGATCGTGGGGAGAGCGGTGGTGATGATGGTTGAGTCGAGGGCAGCGAGGAAGATTGCTGTGCAGAGAGAGAAAGGTACTATAGTTGAGTGGAACTTGTTGAGTGGTGGTGGGGATGGGCTGGGGGGATGAACATGTTGCGTGCTTGAGGGAGCTTCGATATTTGTCTTTGCTCCATGCTCGAGGGTGGAGGGCTGATCGTTATCCGGATGAGTATGTCTGCCAACGACTCTGGTAATAATATCCTCCTCTAGTTCGACTGAAATTGGTTCATGATCTAGCATTCTGTCTTCACTCGGGTTGAGATCACTGTTGCAGAGGCTCTGGACAGGGATCGTGATCAACAAGCATGCTCGGACGAAAACATGAGCTCCATAAAGCTGGCTGTTGATGAGTGCACCTGAATGTACGGCATATGCCACACTTTGATGCGTCGAGAAATCTCAGTGTATCCTCAGACATCTGGCGGTAGGGGATGTTCTGGACTGCATTCATATAGAGGATAATTCATCAAATAAGAAATCAGGTCAAGGAAGAGTGGGAGGCACAGCTGTTCCCATGGATATATGCGCCTTTTGATTGGTCAAAAACGTAATCGGTATTGTTGTGTCGCAGTTGTACCGCTACCCCAAAAGTGTGCCAACACACCCTGAGATAGGGTAAACTCGCTTATAATAGTAACACGCTCTTCTAGGCTCTACAGTATGAAAAGGAAGGATCTTGCAGGGAAAAAAAGGAGAAAATCTGTTTCAAATTCCTTATAAAGCCCTCACAATGAGCAAAAATCCGACATTCGTATGCTACCCAGCCACACCAGCCAAGAGGCAGCCATATAGTCACGTGATCATCTTCATCCGGCTTTCCACCACAAAGGGAACCTCTCAACACATTCCATTGAGGAGAAATTTGTAAGAGACGAATATATGAGATGTGGACAAGACCGAAGGATCTGCACAATAGGAGCAATAGATTTCGCCGCCCACGCCAGCTACATCGCTAGTCTTGACTCGTGTTGACAGCAGACAAAGCCTGCTATTGCGTAACAATATCTTTGTCTAGTTTCCCTCGACGCAAATGATCCAAGCCAGCGGAGCCATGTGGCTATCGCATGTTTGGGTCGAAGTCTGTTTGTTTATGTGTTTAACCAAGAGGCGGGCCGAAGGCTGGAGATTTTGCCGAAGACCCGCCTGGGTTGGCTGGAACAGAATGTTGTGGATTCAGGGAAATAGTCGAATCAGGTCAAGATGTTCCGAGCATTACAAGGCAGCAATGATATCGGTTGATCGTGTGTTGACAAGGACTTCAGTGTAGGAGGCTAGACGCACTACATAGGTTTGTTCGTGACAACGAGGTGCAGGTACATACGTATGTGACTTGAGGGCACAGGTCGAACACAATGACTGCACTCAGAAGAACCTGCTGATAAGACAATCACTTTCGACTTAGGAAGACTTGACGGAGGTTTAGGCCACTGCTTGCCTATAAAGAAAAGGTGCAACCTTGAACGCACAAGGTCTTCAAGTTTCATGGGAGACATTGGAAGTAAATCATAGCGGGATTAAAAGGCAGAGTACCAAGACTTGTTGTCAATGGATCCCAATATCAGGCCCTGAGCGATATTACATTGCGCTCGAAGTTGTAATGGCAAAAAGACAGAATCACCAGCATGCCGATCTTTCGAGTCACCCACAGACTCGGGCACTGACTCCTTAAGATGTTAGTGCGCTCGAGACTTCTCTGCACTTTCTCAGACATCGTCCCTTGCCAAAATACAGCAGATGTACTGTCCTGTACAAGTCATCAGCTCACGATTTGACTCACGTGATGCACATCGCTCAGCCTGTACAACCCATAACCGAGCGCTTGCTCCAACTTGCGAACCGTGCAACAATTTGTGATGTTTGCTGAGGAGCTCTCATTTCTCTGAGAAGACAATTGAAGCATCTGAATATGATCATGCGTCAATTTGCGTAGTGTCATGGCCCCTATTGTGCTGAAATTAAGCGAGGTCGAACCTCATATTGTGACCTATTGTCCCAGCATTGCCATTCAACTCAACCACAATGCTTTGTAAGAGAACATTTTCGAGAGTGAGTGCTCTGAATAGGACAATAGATTGAGGTGATGGATATATCTTCGCGCTCTTTTCCCCCCAGATTCTCTTTTTCTTCTTTCTTCGACAAGCGTTCAAAGCCAGAGAGTTCGAAGCACCTTCTCAAACCCTACCACAATTTCCCAGCATTCAATCAGACAATGAGCCGTACCAAGTCCAAGAAGAAGGTCGCTGACCAACATACAACCCAACCATCTTCCCCGCCGGACTCCGGTTCGAATCCGGATCCGACTACTTCTGTCTCCGCTCCGGCTACGGAGCCAACCTCGTCCGCCTACGCTCTTCCCGCCAATGAATTTGTGAAGAAGCTCAAGTTCAAAATCTCATCAACCCCTTCGAAGCCGCCTACCAAATCCTCTCCTTTGCTCGGCGAGCTTCGGGCTGCTGGGCGGCGTATAGCGCGTTCGGCTCAACCATCTTCTCCGGCCCCGGCCCCACCTCCTCCACCAACTACTCCACCACCACCACCACCGCCATCATCTCCGCCACCGCCTCCGCCTCCGCCACCAACTCCTCCTGCCGCTGCCGCTGTCGCTCTTCCGCCCTCTCCACCACCTCCACCATCAACACCACCACCAGCACCACCGACCTCAGCTCCCGCTCCCGCTGCCGCTGCTGCTACCAATCCACCTCTCCCACCAGTCGCAGCTCCTACTCCGCCCTCTTCTCTTCCTCATCCTCCGCCATCACCAACAATTACTACCACACTCTCCGCCGACGCTCCTTCCTTCTTCCCAACCAATCACCAATCTCTCAGCGGGGCTGAGACAACAATCTCACCATTGGAAGGTGCGTTGAGTGAGGAGGAAGAGGAGAGGCGGATTCACAATCTGCCAAGCTGGGCACCAAACGAGGAAATGGCGTGGGCTTGGACGATGGAATACTTGTACGATTTTAGATGGAAGTTGATGGACGAATCTGGTTTGGAGGAAGAGGTGGAGGTGGAAGATGAGTTAGAGTTGGCCGAATGAAGAATTTTTGGGTGTCTGTTTCAAACTCCGTGCATCTTGACTTGCGACTTCCATGTGATGTGTTCCATAAGCCAAGGTAGGTCTTCGAGAAATCGTTTTCCAGTTGTTTAGGTCTGCTATCACTTCTTTCATGATCGCTTTGCTGGTTGATACCTGTTTCTGTCTTGATCCATGGTTTTACTGTCATCCTTGAGATTCGAGTTCAATCCAAGACCTTTAGCTACATCCTCGCAGTGTTCTTTGACGCGAGTTCTTCGACAGCATTGTTGCAGACCCAGCCATCTCGACAGGTGCCGTGTCAAATGCTCAATACCATGTGCGCTTTGCACAACATATCCCTTCCTCTTGCTCTGCTGCGGGAAAAGCATGTGCGTGAGGTGAGAGAGATGCTTGAGAGCTTTGTTGCAGCAAATATGATTCAACTTGCTTTAACAACCATCGCGTTATGCTGTCGATGATTTGGGAGACCGACCCTTCTTCGAATACATGAGCCGGGCGCCTGGTCTTCCCACTCAGAACTATCGATCGAACTTGAATGCGATCAGGGCTCAATGGTCAGAATCTATGGTAGGTTGAGATGCATCTGAGACCTAATCGGCATACTTGGATGGAGAACATCGGATTGGATTATGGCGCACATAGAGACTCCACACCAGAATATCAAGATACAAAACCGGCATAGAGCTTGTTCGTTATTCAACACCAAGTTAGGCGATAGTTTCACTGGATTCCCAGTCCTGCAAGCCCTTCTTACCTTCGTATGGCTTGTCAGGAAGGTAACCTGAACGAATCATACATTGCTGGATCGGGCAAATTGCTGGTAACTTGCGCCCAGGTTTTGAAGCATGTAAATCCGCCGATACGTCCCATGAATACTTTTGAATCTCGATCGAGCCATAGCAAAATTTCCACATCTGATCTCACCTGACCTCTTTAGTTCAAACATATTGCATTTTCCATCTCCAGGCTCTACTCCGAGCTAGCCTCCTGCCACTCCTGTGCGGCTGTTGAGGCTTTACGTAAGAATTCTTTGGTACGTGGTGTTTTCCAATGATTGCGCTTGAACGTCGGACATGGTTCTGAACTCAGCTAAGTCCCTGATGTGAATCGACGTGAGATCGCCCCGGAGCTCGGAAAAACGTTTTCCCTCAGTAGTGACCCTCGGTTTTTACACGAGCTCTAAGCTTTCAACCTCACACAGATCACCATAATAACTTATGTCCCTGATGTGATGGCGACTAGACTTGGCTAAGACCCTACACTCGCTCTGGATCGGGCAGCCATACGAATCGATGTCAAAGCTTGTACAAACCTACAAATATACCAATCCAGACTTGCGGCGTGTGAGCATCAAGTTGAACTTCGACCGTACATCGAAGGATATCGTGACGCAGATTCTGCAAGCTGTGAAGCCAGATACAAGGAGCAGCGCCCCAGCACTGCAGCTCTTTGGCAACTTAGATCCTGTATATTTAGAGCATTATAGGTCTAAGCTCCGCGAGATCGCAGCAGAACAGAGCGCCTTCAGAATTAGGATGATCAACCCATTCCAAATCGCCCAACTCTCGCCGACGAATCTGACTTCAGACGAATCTTCGACATATGGTGTTAGTCTCACGTTGCGTTCGAATATCTTAAACCAGATACATCATCGTTTGAGTCAAGTGCCCCACTTCTCGACCCAACAGTGTGATTCGAGACCTTTTACTGAGAAGTATTTCTTCAACCTCTGCGATGGCCTGTCTAAGAGTGCGGTGGATGAGTATCTTTGCCAGTTGAAACACCTTTTTCAAAAGCGTGTTCGCCTTCAGGTCATTTCCTTTCGCATCCAAGAGCACCTTCTTAAAGAAGATGCTCCTAAAGGACAAGAATGGACACCCCTCGGAGAGCCTAGGTTTATTCCACTCATGTCCGCCGGGGCTCAGAGATATCAAATGCACCGACCAGGTGGAGAGTGGAAACCAAGATTGCGTCACCCAGAGCTTGATGTCCCAGTGCGATGGAGTCCATATGTTGAGAGCGCCAGGTCTTCGCCACGTACCTTACTCAAGCCCTATGAATACAAACGTTCTACATAGCTTGCATTCTCACCACAGCCTCAGAATGCTCTAAGTGAGGCTGCGAATGGGGATAAATACTGGGTCAATTCGGACTACATCTTTTGGATCAGTCCAGCCGCAAATGCCCCTCACCATTCCTGCTACTTGGCTCTTGTGAGCCGATGAGGCAGTCTCATATCACGAACACGGGTATCATTTGGGATGAGATCTCGAGTGATCTATCCGATTCATTGCTACGACTATTTTGCTCTGAAATGCAAGGTACGGCGTTCCCTCAAAAACATGACCATGAAGAAAACTTGACATCTGACTCTTTGCAGGCTTGCCTGCAGGACTTCAACGCTCGCCCCGATTTGTCTTCTCTTCTGCCTAATAGCATCACAGGCTATGTGGAGATTGTTTCGACTTTCACCGTTTTGGGTTCGAGCTCGGCGAAGACGCTTCCCTATATTTCGCTGGGATAGAAGCGCTTTGTAGAGCGAACCAAACTTGCTGGCGGAGAATGTGATCATGGAAAATGGATTATACTTCGCCAGCGTCGACCAATGTCGCGGCATATAAGATCGTCTCAGTTTGTGTAATGGGCTCAGGCTGCATTTACGTATCCACAACGATGAGTACGTCATCGCTGTGCATCGCAAGAATGTAAACAGAACCGCGCTCAGCCTCCAAGCTATGTTATCATGATCATCAACTTCCTTAATCCCCGCTACACGTAATGATTCGCACCGCACTGCATTGGGCACCGATTCAGCTTGAATGTGATCCGGGGCTTTGTTTCGCTCCTGGAGATAGTACAACCAATCTCAATGAACCATGTGGAGATGTTCACAGCACACGTTGTGAGAAGACTTGGCATATGTTGATATTCAGCTGCGCTACAGCATATAAGCGTCGTTCCGATCTAGACTGTTTGGGTCGTCGCTCCTATCGAAATCGGACATTCTGCAACTTGACTAGTGAGCGTATAGGATATCCGCATCAGTTGTCATTGGCCGCCGAATGTGGGCTCTCTCCGCGTCATAGTGATGGTTAGGGCGGATATCTTGGTCGTGGAGATGAAGGCTGAGGTAATGATGAATGGACCAAGGTTGAAATACTCAGGACTGGAAAAGCAACGACGGGTGGAGGATGGTTTGTACATGGTGTAGAAGTATGGACACCAGTATCGCGACTTGCAGGTATTATGAATACATTTCTTCGATGGTTGCCTAAGACTCATTGCAAAAGTCGAGATTGATGAAATGGAAGTTCCTGCCTTCTTTGCTAACCGTGACTGTGGCCCGGTGTACGAACACCATCATATGTGGCTTCGGTTTTTAGTTTTGGTTTCTATTCATGCTCCAAGCGGTGCCTCTCTGAGGTTGAAGCTGGCGCAGAAGATGGTCGAATTGGATGTCAGCCAGCGACATTCATGCTTGTTTTGTAATGACCCACTGTTTGTGTTGTCGTAGGGAGAACGTGGTGTGTCTTGGCAAGGCGCGCTTGATATGTCAATTGTTACAAAGCTCTGGGCGCTTGTCGAAGAATGGAGGAAAGCCATTCTCAATTCATGGCCGACATCGCTGTAATCAGAGCCTTCATTTGCAACTTTCCTTGCTGGCTACCCTTCCTTTGGAAGAATTGCCTCATACGTACAGCCTTCTCCCTCCAACACATCTTGAGCCGTTATCCAATTCCAGGTCCACTCAGTCCAGTCAACCTCACACGCCTCCACGCTATCTAGATGTGCGGTACACTCACTGTCGTTGCAATAAACACGCACAACCCGACCAATGAGCGTTCAGAGTCCACTTCTCTCATCACAAAGATCCGACCGTGGAACTCCTCACGGACCAGCTCTAAAGTCATTGGCTCCAATCCCCTGGGCACAAGCCACTCACCAGGCCGGCTCAGGCGAGTCGGTTTAACGAAGTTGGAAGCATTGCTAGTAAGGCAAAGCAATATGGATATCAAAATAAAGTGTCGAGATGGCTGATAACATTATCGCCTAGCTATTGCGAGACCCCTGAGGCCGTAGTATTCCTGCAGTGAATTTGGGTAGAGACGTAGCAGCAGTTGTACCAGCCAACCCTGACAAACCAATGAACACGCTCTTATATTGCGAAATGTGGGGTTTAGACCGTACAGGTACGGCGTTACGAAACCGTCGAGGACTTGGAGTGGTAATAAGTTAAGGGAATAGTTGATGAAAAAGTGTAAGTAGCTTCTATGCGTGACATGGTACACGTACACCTTCACACTTACAAACAGAAAACTAACCCCCATCAAAATCTCTTTCCTCGGAGGCAAAAATCACAGCGTCTCAAATTTTGATGTCTTGGACAGCAAGGAAGGTAAGTGAGGAGTAACGCTTGATGGATGTCTCATGATTCCTTGCTCTGCCTG
>Ga0181471_100324_pt1 | contig 12920 bp, 10 predicted proteins | sample InSIn5gowninarea_FD_119083 | JGI IMG/M metagenome (GOLD analysis project Ga0181471, IMG submission 119083) | Clean room microbial communities from NASA Spacecraft Assembly Facility at Jet Propulsion Laboratory, Pasadena, California, USA -... ...
TTACAGGAGGAGAAGCGCACAAAAAAATGACACAAAGTATGTCAAAGCATGATAATCACTTGCTTCCCCAACACCAGCAACATCAAAAGACCAAAAATACAAAACCGAGATGAGTCACATCCACATGCGGTCGAGTGCCGTACACCAGACGACATCAAATCCAGGGCTTAGCTCAGGTTTTCATAAGTTTCCCCTTGATCCATCTTACCAGATCTTTTTCCTTGGGACCAAGGATTCCCTTGAGTTCCTGGTATGTCATCTTCCTATTGGTGCCCTTTCTCTTCCCAATCCTCAGATGTGTGAGATAATGCGAGCGGAAGTTGTCACCCCTTGGGAAGCGCGCAAAGCAATCAGGAACCTTGCATTCGTAAATGCGGACGACGCCAATGCCATGAACACTTCTGATGTGACGACGGAGATGTTCTGGTCGTTGGAATTTCTTGGGGCAAGGCGTGTCTTTGTTGGGCCCGATTAATACTGTGCACTGGTGCCTGCGATCGGTTGTTGTGTGGAAGGTACACGTGGTGGTGGACCATCCCTCAAGCCTGTAGACATTGGATCTGGACTGAGCTCTTCCGGAAGACCATCTTCTAGAGCCTTTGGACGAAGAGGGCTTGTCATGCCACGAGCAGTCGCTATCGGAATCGCTTAGGTCATCGCTTTCATCGCCAATGTTGTTGAAGCCTGAGAGGTCGAAAGCTCCAGAGTTCACAGCTGGGTTCGGGGAATACTGCTGTGGTATAGGGCATGCAGGTAGGGTGCAGCTACGGAGACTTTTGGTTCAGGAAAAATAGTTGGCATCAGTTGGTAGGAGCGCTGTTCGTAGCTGGGGATTTCGTGATAGGGTAGAGCATAAGGTCGTGAGTCCCACGAGGTGATTTCAGGGTAAGTAGGATGCCAGAGAGATTCCGGATCATTCGAGATAGCCGCATGATTGGTTGAATTGTTTTGAACGTGGTGGAAAGCTGGTTCGAAGGTGTTGTAAGCTGGGAGGCCAGTGTAAGGCGGTGAAGGCACGCTCTCAGAGTGACTTATGGTAGAGCTTGTTGACTGTGGACTGCCACAAGGTGCCTCAAGTGCCAATAAATCCATGAGTTCCATTGGAGTACCCATCGATCGATGTACTGATGTATCGCGGTCAAAGTCGTGGAAAGATGGGCGTTCATTGAACGATCCAGTTATCGATTCGTTTGTAGTACGGATCTGTGCCTCGTACGGTTCCGAGTAGTTCTCCATGTACTGATATGGGCTCGAAGTATAAGTTGGGACTCGTTGCTCCATGACGGCTGATGCAGGTCTTATACGTAGTTAGCGCCAACGTCTTGGTGAAGGATCCACATGCAATCCTACCGGTGCAGTTACGCTTTCTGGTCGTAGTGAAAATTAAATAATAGTGGATAACGATAGCACAACACTGGTGTAAGGGACTTGGAGAATCTGAGGTCTGGATTGGATTGTTGCACAGGCAGACGGAACCGTCTATGTTATAGATCTGATGCAATAGCTAGACCACAACCATGCCTCAAGCTCCTCGGAGGAGAGCATAGTAACCCCTCATTCGAGAGATTGCTGGAGATTGGTCAATACGACACGCGCCCAGGAGTATGGTTCTTGCTAGACCTGGGTCGTACAATCTCAGCATGCCGCCTTTGCAGCGCACACAGCCTTGGTTGCTGGCGGCCAGCGGACAGCCCAAAACGACATGGGTATCGCGCTACTTTGCGGCGTAGTTCAAAGACTCAAGCTGTGGGCCAGTCTGGATTTGTCAAGTGGCGGGCGTGCTAGTGGCGTGTGAATACCCTTGCCACTAGCCACCTACCTGCACACTAAGGCCTTCCATGGCATGAATTCTACACTTGAATTCTCCATGGCTTGACGCCTAGCGACCGCCCAGAGTGAAAATCGCGGGGAATATACCTGCATGATTTGATGCCCTTAGCAGGCGGCTGAAGGGAGTTTCTAGCGTGGCTTGTGGCGATCGGCTCATTACAGTCTTGATTCTTGAGCCAGTACGTACATTGTTACTTCGTAGAGTCTGCTCTATTGTCGGTCCTGTAAGGCGGTCGTTCAACTTGCCAAGTTGGCGCCAAGGCCACATCTTATGGGTGACAAGACTGGCATGAGTGAAGTACACACTCAGCACATTTGTATCCAACTAGCCATTGATAGCACATTGATAATGCAAATGATTCAAGCAGACGATCGGATTGGGAACGAAGTCTTCTGGCGGCCGCTTGCTGACAACCGACACAGGGGTCCTACCATCGTCGGAGCATCGTAGTGGAGGGTATCCATTGTCGACCGTGCTCAACCCAAGGTCTTTGATACTGCTGCGGTCGAACCGTCTCAAAGGCCTATGCTACAGCCACTCATACTATTTGCGCAATCCTGCAGGTAATACAATGTTGGTTGCTGAGCTCAATCAGACGACAGGTGCAGTATAACAAAGCCAGCATTGCGCTCTATTTGTGTAGGCAGGCGGCATATACGGCCATGGGCCCTCCAGTCACCGTCATTTTCAGGGATGCCATCACTCTCCCAAAAAGTCGGGAAATTCAAGAACCGGTTCACCGAACATAACTGCCGCGGAGTGTCCCTGTTCTAGCGTACCAATCATTGTTCAACCAATCAGCCAAGGACACTCATCCCTCTGAAGGTTGTCTAGTCGAAACTTTAGTTATTGTGCTTCAATGGGCATGCAGTTGTGATGGTGATGGTGATATAGCCTGCTATGGCGATATCTGTGTAAGATGGAAGCGCGCCTATGAATGTGATTTTGGAATGGCTAAATGTGTTACAAGTTGTTGGAGAGGAGGCACGACACAGGCTACCATGTGGCACAGTCTGGAAAATCCATCATCGGAGCAGAATACATCTCGTTGCGGAAACAATTAACGCCTCGTGGACTGGGTACGCGTGCTTTTGGGATCAATGGGTCACGACTGCTCCACCATGTATCAACCAAAAAGCAAGCAGATCCATGAGAGTGGGGATTTGTTGATATTTGTCTAGTCTGGCTGCAAGGCGTCCATGATTACGGCACTGATTATACGTGGTTAACGAACCACTGCCGAATGCAACTAACATACCGTCTTTCAAACAGTGCCAACTAGATAGTGTTGTCATAACTCTGAGTAAAAAGCATCACCATTTGCCATTCTCGTGAAAGTCTCGTTTTTAGACACGGGTATATTCGGTAGAACGTCGGCTCAAGCCGACGTGAAGAATGCGCGATCCCGCGGCGGCAAAGCCGAACAGTGGAGGAGGGTATGTGTGCAAGCGACTGCGAATGGTCTGATTTCGAGCAAGCTGCGTTAACGGACTTTAGCAATACTTAAAACCGGAACCGCCAGTGGGAATCACTTAGTTGTATGCCGTGGTTCTGTGAGTGTGCTAGCGAATACATTCTTCCAGGTGGCAGTATATCCGTGTTAAGTCTCCACACACACTATCGATGCCAAATGCTCGGGACCCTTTCTCGTAAAACGATCAATCTATCTTACGATGACAGTCGCGCTATTGTAGAGAGCGGAGGCTTATTGAAATGATGGGGTTACGTGACTGCGGAGGAGACAAGTACACAGGCTGGTTGGTACCTTTTTGTGCTCTGCAGTATCCTCTGCCATGGTAGCGAAGTGACTTGACCCGCATATGACCTCATGTTCTTAGCACGTTTGGAGTGTGAGGCAACTCTACCAACAGTAGTGAACAACTAGATGCTTGGTAATTAGGTGTTGAATAAGGGAGGCTCGGGGACACCTAGCGTACGGCCTAGCGTGTTTGCATACTATGCAGGGCCTTGGTTTCGATTGAACGCATCAGCTTCACATATCAACTCCACAGCTTAACTAGCAACGTTAGTTTGTCGGATGAAGGTAATGGGGAATGTAGATGTTCAAGAGCCTCTACTGGAGCAAGCGAGCCATCACCACTCTCTCGGAAGAAGCGGATTTAACAAGCTCTCACCTTGTCAGTAGAGTTCAGTTACCATTTAGAGCCATGTAAGCTCGGTAGGACCTCACACAGAACAATCTCTCAGCCCTGCCGCTGCGGGTCATCCCTTGTTCAGCCAATCATAGTGGTTAGCGCGCCGTGACCATGCCTGCATCCAACTACGCATACACGCGACTTGTGGAGACAACATAGTGATGAGATTGAACTTGAGATTTCGCTTCGCTGCAGCAAGCTACAATAAGTCGAAATCGATCTCTACCGGAGTCGGTATTTGGAATTAAGTACGTTGAGTGATTGGCGATGCGATCCAAGATTCTGGCAACGTCTGATGTTGGACAGCCTTGCGCAGTTACCCGGGTACCGTTACCAAACAAGCGCCAAGCGCGCTAACCGAGATAAGCTGGCGTCAATCCCTCAACATCGACATTAATGCCACCGGCTCGACTGTGGTCTTCCGCGTAGGCGCATCCGCCTGACAGCATCAATTCATTTGCACCGTTGACTCCAGCCTGGAATTTTCCTGTGCTGATGCCCACGGACACCCGTGCCAGCTGGGGAGACCGCTGCGCTAATGACACCACGGCGTCGACTAATCCCTTGGAGGGAGACTACACTTATGCTCCGCGGAACAACCACGCTCACCAGCCTCAGTACCAGAAAAGGGGTGCCAAGACCCAGCACCAGTGAAATCCGGACAAATCCGTTTGGAAGGACAGCCATCAGTAACCAAGTTAAGCCCACCTCAGTGCTCTTAGTCAACATCCATGCCCCGTCACTATCAATGGGCTCGGGGTGGGTGGAGGTTTATGTGCAAGCTCACATGCATTTCTTGAATGTAAATCGTTCTTGCGCAATGATCCAGTCGGCACGGGGAAAACGAAGCACACAGTCCCAAATACGTCAACGGAATCGCCACAAGAATCAGACAGCCTGTTCGAGACTCCACGACTTGATCCTGTGGGTTGATCTCTGACCAACTTGCTCGGTATCGGACTCCTCGCTCTCCGTCCATGCCAACGAGCTCAGGCCTCTATTTCTTTGTTGAATGTGGAGTGGAAGGAAAGGTTCTTTTTGAGATCGTCTTGTGTATGCTGAAACAGCGGGACGTCGATGGCTACTCAAGACGTTTCAACATTGTGATATTGACATCCGCTGCTTTTACAATCTCGCGAGTCTTGTGCATGTCCTCAGGATGAATCCATGTCCTTTTGTGCTCAAGCCAGTTGGGCACCCACAAGGATCCTATGCGGACGTGTTCACGGAAAATATTTCACCAACACATCGCAAGTCCAATCGATATATTTTCACAGAGCAGTGCAACGATGATCACGAACATATAATTGGAGATCAATATCAGCCAAAGAAAACATGTACATGCTTCAGTGCATGAAAATCTTCACTTCGTCCCAGCGTAAAGCACCCGTTCTGCTAGGAGTTAAACGAAGCATTCCGCCACGCGCCCAACCCCCCTTTTTTCACTACGAACTTCGCTTTCCAGATTGAGTCCTAAAAGCTGGGTGTAAGGAGTACCGGAAAATCATACTACGACGCTAAATAGCTATGCCTAATACCTATTTCCGTTGACTAATGCTCCGTTATTGAATGTGTTTATTTTATTTTTTAGAGTGAAATAATCTCTGATTAGCATATTCTCACCAAGTTGTTCAATGAGACTGTGATGTAATCTAGATGTAATGCAGAAGGAACGGACCTCACTTTTGAAGTGAGTGAACTAATGGTGGTCACTGATGATGAAGAAAAATAGGAGTGTACCGTAACAAGACACTCTAATTTGAAGCCAGGAATCAGAATTACTTGATAATTTCAGCCACTCACGTAGGCCTGAACCCAATAAGATTCATATTCAAATAGTTCAACTTCTTCATCAGAGTCTTATTGAGCCTTCTAATCTCAAATTGTTGCTGTCACTACAGTGATGAGTGGTGATAAGGGCGTGGAAAATACATACATAGCTATCCATGACCAGTCAGTAGCAGTATGGCGTGCGTTGTCATATGCTTCTCTTACGGACGGCAAACGGAGCATGGAAAGCCTCCGCATTCATCGAGCCTGACATAATACAAAACCGAGAAGCATGTTTTCTATAGCCTGATAGTTATGGTAAAGACATACAAACACCAGATATTATCACCGCACAACAGAGCTGATAACCAGGAAATAAGTAGGGAAACAAGAATCAAAACTATCAAAACGTAGTAGGATACGGCTAGAAGAAGCCAACTGGAAATTGAAGAAAAGGGGCAGGGTTTTTTCAAGAGGACACTCACACAACCGTTCGCTGCTTCACTGTCACGATTCACTGTTTCCTGACAACCTTAGTCAACTCTATTTCTCCAAAATAAAGTGTCAAGTTACCACTGTAACGACATATACTTGCGTGTCGAAGGTGGTGAGATGGGTATAATTTGGCACTTTTTACTGAATGAACACTCGAAGTCTATTGAAACAGCCCTCTGACATAAGGCCTGACTACCAGCGGCCTCTACCTCTACCCCGGTCACGCCAGTCGTCCCCACCTCCACGTCCTCTCCCTCCCCTTCCAAAGCCTGACTCTCGCTCTGGTGGTGCTTCGCCTCTTCTCCATTCACCTGACGGCACACCACCCCCACTCAGCCTTCTATCATCGAATCTACCGCCTCCTCCTCTTCCTCCCCTGCCATAACCACCCCAATCACCTCGACCTCCGAAACCATTCTCTCTACCCCTTCCACCATATGAGCCTGCCGGCGGTCCTCTTCCTGGTCCAGATAGTGGTGGTGGCGCGGCAGGTACACCGCCGTCGGGCAATGGTGGGAGGATCGCACATGCGATGTAATCACCAATGAGGAACTTGACATCTGCAAGGGTCCTATCTGGGTCGCCGTCCAGCTGCTTGAGAGCTTCTGTGACACTTCCTCCCTCATTCATTTCCATGTCAACGTCATCGTTCCTTGACGGGGCGCCTACTATGACAGAGCCAATGTCTCGCGATATAAATCGTCCCGGTGCGCCTGGTCGGTTGGAACCTTGTATGTCGGGGTATACGAGTCGGAATGCGATGCGCGATCCAGCATATGGTTGTGGTAACATTGACGGTACAGCGCTAAGGAGAAGCTGACAGAGTTCGCGCAGAGTGCAGCTCTGCCATGTGTAGATTTGGACATTTGTTGGAAGACGTGGTAGTGTCGGATCGAACTCATCTAACCTTGGGTATGTTAGTGACATGATGACACTGTGTATCATACTAACCACTTGCCTGTGAAATGATCCTTGCTTGAAGAAGAGGCGCAATAAGAAAGGTGTGGTTGTTTGTCGGTCAATCTTCGCTGGGGCAGCCATGTTGGAGGTCACAGCCTTGTCGTAAAATAATGATGAAAGCACCCGATGTGATCCAATAGTGTTCAATGAAGCTTTATAGCATATGCGACAAATCACAGTCACAATTCGTTATCTTGGCATGCGATGTGGGTGGAGTACAAGTGAGGGAACGCGACGCGGAGAGCTTCCACTAGCGCCATTCCTCGGCAGAACCGCGCTGCCGATCAGTGAACTTCCATGTCGCATTCTACGTTCACTCTTTATTTGCACTCGAGATAACGTCAGACTACGAACAACACAGTCGCCAAAATGGATTTCGCAAAACTCATGTCAGCGCATATCAAAAAAGGAAAGGAAACAGCCTCAACATCCGAATCAAGCGACAAAAAGTACCTCAAGCGCAGCGAAATCGAGGCCCAACGACAAGCTGCATATCGGGCTGAGCAGGAGGCCGCAGAGAAGGCGCGACTGGAGCGACTAGAGAAGAAACGCAAAGCTGAAGAAGATGAGGCTGAGAGAGAGGCACAGCGGCGGGAGAAGCGGATGCGCATGGCAGAGGAAGCAAGACGGATCAGAGAAGAAGAGGAAGAGGCAGAAGAGCGGCGGAGAAGGAAGCGCTTAGGCTTGCCAGACCTACCACCAAAGAAGAAGGAAGGCGAAGGAGATGGCACACCGGTGCCCGAGGACGAAGATATTGAAGACGAAGAGTTGATCGCAAAACTAAGAGCCCTCGACGAACCAGCCCGAATCTTCGGCGAGACACACAAGCAACGCCTAAAGCGATACAAGAAGCGCGTCGGCGCAGACAATCTAGCAGCAATCATGACTGACGGTCCGATCCCGACAACCCTACAACTAGTACCAGAGAAGGACATGAAGGTCAGCCTGCAAGTACCAAAGGACAAGGAGGGCCGAGAGTTCCTCTTCAGGCAACTCGCAAGCTACTTCACAATGGTACTGAAGGAATGGGACGTGACGCTTGCGCGCCGAGATGCAGAGGTCAAGGAGAGTTATCAAGGAAAGCAAGCCTATGCCGCCATGGTGCAAGCGCGGGAGAACATGCGTCCACTATTCAAGAAGCTGGAGAAGTTTGACCTCCCAGACAGCATCATCGAACCTGTCGTGGAGATTGTGCATGCAGCACAAGAAAGGCGATATGTGGATGCGAACGACGGATACCTTCGACTGAGTATTGGCAAGGCAGCATGGCCGATTGGTGTTACGATGGTGGGTATTCACGAGAGAAGTGCACGAGAAAAGCTGCATGAGAGCGACAAGAATGCAGCGCATATTATGAGTGACGAGATTACACGAAAGTACCTGCAGAGTATCAAGAGGTGTCTCAGTTTTGCACAGACAAGATGGCCACCGACGGATCAGTTGCAGCTTATGGGTTAAATTCAGCAGATACGTGGGTGTGTAGATCATGAGACCATCGATTCTTCGCTGTAATTCCGCATACTATGGTTATCACTATGTGCCCTCTACATTCCGAGCCTTCAAAATCTCAACCTCCGGGCGATGACGTACCTGGGGAGGACGTGAAGCGCTGCCTCCTCGCGTGAGCACGTGCGGGGCAATTGGCAGAACTTGACATCGTCCAATCGTCGTGCATCTCCACTTTTACTATCGACACTCTCTTCACCTTTCTTCTTCACCTTCAGTAAGGACTTGGCGGCTGGAAAATTCAAGTCAATCTTCTCCTGAATCCCTGTTGCCGCCATGCACGAAATTGTCACGCTACAATTTGGTACGCAAAGCAATTATCTCGGAACGCACTTCTGGAACACTCAGGCAAGTGCAGAATTTCAGTGGCACGTCACACATCAATACATTTGTATCTTCTTATATTTTACATTGTTTTCTGAATGTGTTGCGAATGTCTTGTGGAGAAACATTGCTCTCAAATACCCCACCAAGATTTCATTCACGCACGGTCTCCTTCAACTTTTGACGGTATACGAAACATCCAGCTTTTCTGACTTGTTGACAGGAGTCGTACTTTACATACCCGCCAGAAGATGAATCACCCGTCAATCATGACATTCTTTTCAGACCAGGCATGGCCCCAGATGGGTCAGACACCTTTACTCCAAGAACTCTGATATACGATCTCAAGGGTGCTTTTGGAAGTATGCGGAAAATCAACGCACTTTACGAGGCTGAAGATGACCGGAGCATTCTGGACCAACCCGGTGTTTGGCCTTCCAAGCCTATTGTTCAACGTGCGTCTGAGACCATCCCGCAATCAGCATACCAAGAGCATCTTGACGCTGGTCTCGAGCCACCATCACTCAGCAAATCCACAGTCCGGTACTGGTCTGATTACAGTCGCGTCTACTATCACCCCAAATCTATTGTTCAGTTGTCAGAGTTTGATGTCAACGACAAGCTCATGCCTTTTGAAAACTGGGATGTTGGTATGGAGCTCTTCGAGAAGCTTGAAAGAGAAGTAGATCTGGTTGATCGAGACCTTCGTTCATTTGTAGAAGAATGCGACGGAATTCAAGGGCTGCAGATTTTTACTGGTGTAGATGATGCTTGGGGTGGCTGGACTTCTGGATGGCTCGAAAGACTGAGAGACGAGTATGGAAAGATGAGCATTTGGACTTGGGGTCTTGGTGATCATGGTGCTAACAACAAAACTCCGAGGGTATGATAACTGTTATAGGTTGTCTCTACATCACTGACAGCATTAGGAACAACGCCTAAAGCAGATTGCCAACTCAGCTCGGTCACTTCAAGTGCTTGGTGAACAGTCTTCTGTTTACATACCAATATCGAACACACCTGCTAAAATCCCAAGTTACCTCAAATACGATGCAACATCCCCGTGGCATGTGGCAGCCCTACAGGTCGTGGGCATAGAGAGCATGACTATTTCCTCACGGTTACGAACCACCTTGGGCGGACGAGGTACACTTCGAGACCTAGAAGACACCATCAACAGTACTGGGAAACGACGTATAGCGAAGTTTGAAATGAGCATCGCGGATCCCAATGTACTCTCAGACAAGGCTGCCGATATAGCCGAATCTATGGCAAAGCTTGGGACAAGGCGATCAAGACAGACCAGCGAAGGTGATGATGAACTGACGGAGTTTGATATTGACGTTTTCACTCGGGACTACCGGACTGCGACTGGAAAAGCAAAGAAAGAGCATGTATTTGGGAGAGCTGAGGCTTCTCGAGGAGAGTGGTCGTTATCTGATGATGGCGAGAACGACCCTCATGATAGGTTCAACAATGGACCGGTAGTGCAAAGGTGTGTTCAGTATTTATTTCTGGTGAACACTCTTCCATTCCGTGGTCACTGAATCTGCTTACGAGTCCGAAAAAAACGATGCTATAATGTACATGCGCTTACAACGACTAGATATACTACTCCTCTTCTTTTCCCATTACTCGACAGCTTCCCCAAGTCTATGATCGAAGTAGGATCGGGACAAACTGAGAAGCTTGCTGTTCATGCAGGACTCACGACAAGCACTGCTGTTGCGGGACAGATACGAACACTCGAGCCAATCATAAAGCGCATGATCAACATTGAAGAAAGAGAGGCGCTCTCTAATGGCCTTCAAGTTCTTGCAGAAGAATATGATGAAGGTTGGGATAGTGGTTCAGATAGCGACGACGACGAATAGTCATGTTTATAGCTACGTTTTGATTGACTTTTTTGTACGAATGTTATTCTATACACTTCCTTTCCTACGGATAGTACTTTTTTCGACATAACGTACGCAGTGAAAATCACGAGTCAGTTGACTTGATTAGTTAATGGAAGCACATACTTACTGTAACTATCACTAAATGCATAACGTCCTTCGTTATGCTATGCTTTTCCCATGCACAAAGACCTTCACATCAACACACCTGCAGCATCGACATCAGCGTGCACATCCTCGTCCTAAAAGTCAAATGTCCATCTGCAACGAGGATCGTACGATGCGAAACAAGATCGACTTTCTACCACCACTCCATACTACCTATTAGACATGTCGCGTCGTATACTATTACTGCATCGTATAACCTCATTTCACCTCAACAAAAAAAACCCTTGAACAATCGAATCGGCCAACATGACAACCCATAACCCATGGAAATCTACCCCAGCAACTGCTGACCGTACCCGCAAAATGTAGACAGTAATCTTAGAAATGATCCCACTATTACCAACACGACCTTCCCTGTACCATTCATTCACAGTCGCGAGGGGGACGCATGTACCCTTGACCGGGACGAACAAATGTCTAGGGGTTCTTTGGCGTATTATTCTTAACTATTGAGAACTGCAGACCTTGTTCGGGTAATCCGGGGCTACAAAGGAGATAATCGGACAGTAATGCTTACTCTATCATTGCGATCGTCTTGGCAACAAGGCTGTCAAAAAGAGTTTATTGAACCAGGGCTTCTCCCATTCGCTCGCGCGCGCGTTGTATGTACATGTGTGTGTGAGAGAGTGTTCTCGGTGGTTTGCTTTATGAGACGCGTGTCTCTCCCTTGTAGCTTAGTGCCCACCCCCCCCCTTTTTTTTTAACAGTCAGACTGGTCGCCCAGATCGTGGCTGTGGTGCGTACTTTACTCCTGAAGAAGAAGGAAAAAGGGTCGGGGTTTCGTGTTTGGTAATCGACTGCTAGTAGTACCATTAGGACGGGTTGGTGTTTAGAGACGGTACAGTGGTCGACTACATGCTCTCTCTCTCTGGCCAAAGTGAACATATATGGGAGATCAGCTCGCTATGCTATGCGTGATGTGCACATGGAGGGATCACTCGGCTGTCCATCGGGGACATATAGACATCCCGGACGCTACCCCAATATAGCCGAGGGGGGGACGGTTGCTCCGCTAACCCCATTCCGTCGCTACAATTCCTTTTCTGGACCGAAGCGCTTGACTGCCCGGGATGATGCTGCCAAGGCCAATTTCCAGGACATGCTGCATCTCAACGGTCAATTGCTTTACAGCATTCGATGCCTACCTTTATTCTTGCCCAATTGGGTAGGTTGGTCATACGTCATACCACGACACGAAAAATAACCCCAATGACGCCCTTAGAAAGGCCGAAAAGTTCCATGGCCTACGCAACTTCTTCTCCACAATGATGTTTTGGATGCAGCAAAGCCTGGCACCCATGTACAATGTAGGCGCAGATACTTTTTTCTCTCTTCATTTTTTTCCTATGTATATGTCCGCTTCAACACATGAGATCTCAATTGCAAAAAAAACTAAACTTCATGATTTAACTATTGATTCTACATCTACTTGCTAGCATTAAATCGATCATTTTCTGCCATACGCTTACGTCTCCAACGCACGAAAAACAAACCGTAACACAATGACCCCATCCAACACAATCCCCGCCGCCACAAGCGGATCCCGCTCAAAACTGCTATCCGAGAACTTGACATCCTTCCTCAGCAAACCCGCGCTTAAGCACCCGCAGCAAGCGCTTACCGTGCAACTCTTTAACGCGGAGCAGAAAGCCAACGGCGATGCTACGAACGTAGCGCAGCCGAGATTAGTTCCTGGGGGGAGGGAGCGAGAAGAGGAGTGTGGAAAGGCAAGCAACCAGTAGTAGCGTTTTTCAACGATGCATAAGGCGAGCCATGTCGAGCGCAGATGAGACATTGAGAATTTAAAAAAAGAAA
>Ga0181471_100463_pt1 | contig 12902 bp, 16 predicted proteins | sample InSIn5gowninarea_FD_119083 | JGI IMG/M metagenome (GOLD analysis project Ga0181471, IMG submission 119083) | Clean room microbial communities from NASA Spacecraft Assembly Facility at Jet Propulsion Laboratory, Pasadena, California, USA -... ...
GCTCTTTAAAGTTGCAAGCAAGTCAAGAAAGAGAGTTCACTGAAGAAAAATTGAGGAGCACACAACCTCCTCAACTAATAAGTGCTCTTGACAAGAAGATTCAGATGATGAAGATAGTTGTGATCCAAAAAACTACTTTTGGAGATGATCGGAAAAAGAAGATCACAGAATTAAAATTGAACATGAATCAGTTCAGTGTGGTTGATAAAGTGGACTTATTTAAACAAACCAATGAGCTGATCTATTCTAATTTGATCAGCACTAATGTGTCTAAAGACAAATTGTTTAGAGATTTTAGAAATCTAGAAGGCAGATTGCAGACTAAACAAGCTGAGAAAAAGGCTCTTCAAATCAAGAAATAGAGCTAGATAAGAAGATTGTGGAAATCAATCAGGGAGCAAGAAATGAGGCTATGAACAAAATAGTCCAGAAAATAGAAGCGGAGATTCAAAATTTGAAGAAATAGTTAAAGCTACCAAGTGAGGGAGCTATACAAAGAATGGAACTAAAAATTGTCCTTCAGGAGAAGGAAGTTTTGTAGACTAAGCTACAAAATACAAAGCCATTGCTAGAACAATTACAGATGAAAAAGATGCCCTAGAAGATAAAATCAAGGCTCTAAAATAAAAGGTTGATAAAATGATTATTGTTGATCCAAACCTTTCTTTAGCCTCTGAATTAGGAAGTTTACTTGTTAAGGAGATGGAATTAAAAAATGAACAAGAAGAACTTGAATAAGTCAAGAAAAGACTCTTAGATAAAACTAAGTTATTGACTAAGAGTTAAACAAAAAATGAAAATCTTAGAAGATAAATTGAAGCAAGCAGGTAAGCATTAAAGGACACTAAATTTTTATTATGGGATTATATGTTAAAAGAAGTAAAGAAGATGAAGGATCATCTTATAATGTCGCAGGATGAGAGGTCCCTGGTAACCACATTCTTATCAAATGTAGTTGTAGTATAGGAAAACATGGGTGATAAACCCATTCAGACTCAGAAATCCATAAATATCCTTAACTCTCAATCAAAAACCCAGCTACAGTTTGCAGGGATACAAGATAGAGCAGATTTGATAGCTCGGGCTAAAAAATATATAGTTAAAGATGAATTAGCAAAAGAATAAGCAATGAAGGCTAACTTTTTGAAGACTAGAGATGAGCAATTTAAGAACATGTTCAAAAATATTTTTAGCCATGGATTACCCAATTTCTAGGATAAGGAAGAAGCCATGAATGCAGAAAATGATTATATTTGCCAAGGGCAGTAGAAAAAGGAGGATACCTCTTCTATTGATCAGCTTGACCCTATCATCAAGGGTCATAACATCTATGAGGTATTAGACAAAGAATTTTGTCTTTTTTATGAAACAAGAAGAATAATATCCAGTCTACCTCCACCATCATACAATTTATATTCAGACTTGGATGTGGTAAATCATGATCTTCTAGCGGTAGCATTCCCTGCCAATTTAGCTTGGCAGAGAATCTCTTAGTTTGCAAGTAAATGGATTCTTTCAAAATCCAAATCAACAGTTATAATTATATAACAGTGGGACATCAAAGGCTACAATACATTTCAAGCACTTTAACAAATCTTCAAATACTTAATTCACGTGTCAAGTGTCATTACAAATTAGTTAGTGCTTGTTATGATTCAATAATAGATCAATTGGCTCGATTTCATTATTTATTTGGTATAGGTTATCATTGGTGAACTCATTCGGGTTGCTATAAAAAGACGTTCAGAGTTGCATTATAAACTCGTACTCTTTCTCTTCTATGTAAATTGCTTAGTTCTTCTTTTTCCTTCAAAGAAACATCTGATTATACATATGGAGAAGAAACACATTCAAAAGCTTGACCAACATGATGAATTAGAGTTTGAGAAATATATTGATTGGTTGGTAGTATCTTATGAAGATGATCTTTCCAGTGAAGAAGAAGGTCCTACATAACCAGTTTCCAAGTGGATAATTGGAAGGAAACATAATTGTTTACCAAAAGGGAAACCAAATCAGCAGTTGGTCAAAGATTTAATTATAAATGTCAAGCAAGAAGATCCAGCTTAGTAATCTATAGAACAATGACATTCCAAGAATACAGTTATTGATGAAGCCTTCAAGAACATTCTAAATACCAAAATATCTAGCTTACATAACTACTCAGAAATATATGTTCCCAGTAATTTCTGAGTCAGATGCCAGATATTTCTCTTCTACTTAATGTATTCCTATTTTGTTGTTTAAAATTGTTATGGACTCTTATCTGCATTTAATGTAAAACTCGGTGACTCGGCCATTTTTCAAAGTTGTATAAATACCCAAAACTTCGTTAGAAGGAGGGTTGAGATTTGCGAGATTCTAAGAACTTCCATTGTAATTTTATGCTTTACTGGATACATCAATAAAATAGCAGTGGCAAGTGTAGATTGCCTTTTTACCAGAGCTACCAAGTTAGTAGTGTGATGAAGAAAGTGTTTCAAGTGTATGCGTTCCCTTCTTTGTAATTCCATTATGTTCATCATCTTAAATATTTGATTAAAAGCACATATTCAGAATTCATCCTTGATAGATTTTCTGAAATATTTTAATTAAATATTCCATAAATTCTTCCAGTATTATTCTTTAAAATTCATCCACGGATAGATGCTTTAAAGATAATAAATTGTTTCTTTACTTCTTCAAATTCATTCTTACGGAAATTGAAACCGATACACATTGTTAATGTTCCTTTGTTTCCTAAAGAAAATTTGTGTAGACCATTGTTTATTTATATTTATGTTGTTCAAACTCCATAGCCCAATGAAAAGTGAATAATTCTCTCAAAACCTTCCAAACAAATTCAAAATCAGTTACAAAAATCTGAAAACATATATCAAATCTTTCATTCAATGCTTAAGAAACAATTTTTATTGCAAACTTTAAACATCAACACTATCAGTAATAGAAATTGTCATAAAGAGATAGCCCTCTCTGTGTTAATAGAGCTAGCTATTATTCAAAAAGTAGGTTTGAAATGGTTACCTTGGGGTTCTGATTGCCACAACCTCTTTCAAATCATGAGTGATAACATCTTGGTGCCATTGCTAGGGAGCGAAGGTAAACCTTCCCTGGGAAATAAAAGTCGAGTTCTAATTCTGAGGACAAACATAAATTAGTTAATTAAGGTTCTAATATTTGTCCTAGCGATTCCACTGTACAAATCAGTTTCAAAGTGACGTCACTAGGTAAATTTTGGCTCCTAAAAGAAAATATACAAGAGCTAATCCAGATCCTAATCCTCCTACAGCAGTTGAAAATATAGAGAAAATAATTAGAAAGAGTAGTAGTAAAGTTGGAAAGTCAAACTTACCAACTTCATAAATCAACATATTTACCCGCTGAAGGTGTAGAGTGAGTTGATGAGATAGCTTTTTTCTTAAAATTTGAACATTCTATGTTTAGATCCAAGTTTGAGTCTGACTTAGGTCATATTGTCTTTGACCCTAAGCTTTTAGTCCCTATTACTCCCAAAAGTTTTTCAAACTTTTCATCCAAAGACCAAAAATTTTTTGGGGATACCCTTTCACCTGATCTGAAAAAATAATTACTTATTGAAAGTCCTATACATAATCAATCTTCCAAATTTTTTGTAAAAAGTAAATTTGAATTTTTTACTCAACCAATATTTTCAGCTACTTCTCCTATCAAAGGAAACCAATCCCCTGTAGCTTCACCTTTTGTTATTCATTCAGTCCCTCTTATTCATAGCCCTACAACTCTTGTACCAGTTGTAACCTCCTATCAAACTTTTACTCCAAATCTTTCACCAGCAATGGCTGCTAGATTTGAACCTCTTGTATTAGCTACACAATTACATGATCTTCCTCGGGCGTGCTCAACAAGGATTAAAACTTATCATTCCGAGGAAGATATTACTACACAACAACATTTAGATAGGTTTAATGACTTCTGTGATCTTGAAGAGGTTGATCATGAGGATGCCAAACTGAGAATCTTTGCACAAAGTTTCTGAAGAGAAGTTAATAAATGGTTTAGAGGGTTACAGGTTGGAAGTATTCATGACATTCAACAATTATGAGACAGTGTTTCTAGGAAAGTGGGAGTAGAAGAGAAATTTCTTACGACTTCTAACCCAGTACAATAATTTGAAGAGAGAAATCAATGAATATGTTCAGGATTTCTCTGCAAGATTCATGAGAACATATGAATCTATCCCTGCAGATGTGAAACCACCATCAGAAGCTACAAAACTGCACTATGCAGATTCTTTTGATAGTGAATTTGCATTGTTATTAAGAGAAACAAGGTCTGCATCATTAGAGAATATGATTCAAGATTCCATAGAGGTAGAAGTCAATTTATCGGATTCTAATAAAACAAAACAAAGAGGAGACGATAGTAGGGTCAAAGAAGAGGCTCAAGCCTCTACTTTTCAATCTAGTACAGATGCAAAGATGGACCTTATGATAAAATCCATGGAAAGGCTTATAGATAGGTTTTTCGTGGATGATAGAGGTCAAAATGTAAATAGAGAAAGAAATGAACCTCAGATCAGAAATCCAAATTTTAGGAAACCTATACAACCAACAACTTGGCCCTTCAAATTTTACAGAGGGAAAAAAGGAATACTAATGACTAGGTAAGACCCCTGTTTCATCAAAATCAGGTTGATGATAACGACTTTCCCCAACATTCCAAAGGGAATATCAATCATGTTGGAGACAGTGAAGAAAAGGTCTTTGTTACAAAAGAAGAACATGACCGATTTGTTTTAGACTCTACTAGCCAGACACAAGAAGATTATGATGATTACCAAAAAGGCTACCAGAATGAAACGGTAGAGGTTCAGAGATAGTTAGGATTGAGAAACAGAGAAGTTCAATCACTAGCCCTATGAAGAAGAATATCAGTCAACATTCAGCTAATAACAATGATAAAGCTACTACTGAAAAAGATAATGTTGATAAGGAACATTTAGAGGTTCAAAAGGGAAAGAAACCTATGGCAAAAATTGTCAATAAGGTACCAGCAGTTAGAAAAGAAAATATAATTTTGAAGGAGAATTTAACTTCTTTTAATCTAGAAAATGAGATTTCTAAGATTAAAATTTCCCTACCTTTTAATGAAATCCTTAGAAATTTTGAGTACAGAGCCCAGTTAATTAAAATGTCGAAAACAAATGAAGTATCAATGTCAGCTAATATACAAGCTCTGTCAAACTCAGATACAGTAAACCTACAGGATGATAAACCAACTATCCTTTTTGGTCCAAGAGTAGAGAATCAAGATGAAGATGAAGTACCACCATTTTATATTAGCGTGCAAATCCATAATATGTTTTTGCATAACACTATGTTGGATTTTGGCGCTTCTCACAATTTGATGCCAAAAGTTATCATGGATAACTTAGGCTTAGATATAATAAGACCTTATAAAGATATGTACTCATTTGACTCCAGAAAAGTCAAATATATAGGTTTAATCAAGGATTTAGTGATCTCACTACACCAGATATCGGAAAAGAGTATCCTTATGGATGTGGTGGTAGCAGGCATTCCTGTCAAGGTAGGGGTGTTACTATCTAGATCCTGGGCTACAAAGCTAAAAGGAAATTTACAGATGGACATGTGATATGCCACAATACCTGTATTTTCTGAACAAAGAAGGTTATATAGAGAAAACAGGTTAGCATACATGATAAGTAGTCCCTAATGTCCACAAAATCATCCCATATATTCAATAGACACAGATCGTGGATCTGCTACTTTTTGTAATGAGTTAGCTAAAGAACAGTCCAAAAATATGGTATTGATTAAGAAGATTGAAACAAAGGGTCAGGTTGAAATAAAAGAAGTATTACCAATTTAGGAAAGGTAGTGGAACCTTCATTTTGATGGGATTGTTGGTAAGGATGGTGCAAGGGTTGGTTTTTGCATCAATGGCCCTAATCATGAAAACATTGTATGTTCAGATAAACTATACTTTGATTGTACAAATAATGTATCAGAGTATGAGGCTTTAATTTTGGGGATAGAGAAATTGATTGAGCTCAAAGTAAATAATGTGTATATATATGGAGATTCAGAACTCATAATCAATCAATTTAAAGGATTTTACTAGGCTAAACACCCCAAGAAGAGGTCTTATAGGAATTATGTTTTAGATTTGCTAAAAAAATTTGAGAGTTATCAATTGGCTGCAATACCAAGAGGTCAAAATGTCATAGCAAATGCATTAGCAGTTGCATCAAGTCTTTTTAAGATTTTGATCCATCTGAATAGGAAATATGAAATAGAAGTTAGACATAGACCTGCAGTTCTAGATAACATCAAGTACTGGCAAGTATTTGATGATGATCAGGAGGTAAATGGATTCTTAACATTGACATAAGAATTTGAGAGATGTAATATATATGAAGAAGAGATTGTTAATTATGAAAATGAAGATCCTATGATTAATAACATAGTTGACCATGAGATTATATAGTTGAAGAATAATTGTAATCCTAAGGGTCTAGTTCCCTTGGAAAAGTTGTTTGAGAAAATTGATGTGGCCAAAAATCCTACAGTAAAGCCAAGTCATGAAGATGTGGAGGATGCCAATGTGGGAACTGAGCAAGAACCAAGAATAATCAAGTTATCTACCAAGTTATCTTCTGAAGCTAAATAAAAATATGTAAATCTACTAAAGCAGTATTCAGAGGTTTTTACTTGATCATATGACGACTTGAAAGTTTATGACACTAGTGTGATTAGACACACAATTCCCTTAAAAGAGAATGAAAAACCTTTCAAGTAAAAGCTTAGGAGGGTTAATCCTTTGTTACTTCCACTTATATAAAAAGAAATCAGGAAGTTATTAGATGCCAAGATAATTGTTTGTCTAAGGCATTCGAGATGGTTGTCTAACATAGTCCTAGTTAGAAAGAAGAGTGGGGAAATAAGATTGTGCATAGACTTCAGGAACCTTAATAGAGTATCTATGAAAGACAACTATCCATTGACAAAAATGGACCACATCCTACAAAAGGTTATGGGAGCTCACATGATATCCACATTATATGAATTTTCAAGTTATAATAAAATCCTAGTGCATCCTAATGATCAAGAAAATACTTCTTTCACCACTCCTTGGGGAACGTTCATGTATGCTAAGATGCCCTTTGGGATTATGAATGTTGGAGCAACTTTTCAGCGTGGAATGGACATTACATTCTCTAAAGAGAAAGACAAGTTTGTGCTCATCTATTTAGATTATATCACAGTCTTTTCTAAGTCAAATGAGGATCATATCATACATCTAGAGCAAGTATTCAAGAAATGCAAAAAAAATGGAGTTTCACTGAACCCAAATAAATCAAACTTTGCTTTAGAATAAGGAAAACTTCTTCGTCACATTATTTAGAAGGAAGGTATCAGGATAGACCATAGCAAGGTAGAGGCCATTCAGAAGATTGATATACCCAATACCAAAAAAGAAATACAGTCTTTTATTGGTAGAGTCAATTTTATTCGAAGATTCATTTCCAACTTTGCAGAGATAATGAAGCATATTGCTAACATGCTTCAGAAGGAAAATTAAATCAAATGGAACAAAGATGCTAGATTTTTTTTGCAAATATAAAGAAAGCATTAACAGCGGCCCCAGTACTAATAAGTCCTGATTGTATGAAGGATTTCCATATCTTCTCTTTTGCATTTGAACATACTGTAGCACGAGTCTTGATATAGAAAAATATTGAGAATTTCGAACAACCAATAGCTTTCTGTAGTAAACTTTTAAGGGATGCAACTCTCAGATATGACATTATGGATAAGCAAGCCTATGCTCTAGTAAGAGCATTAAAATAATTTAGAGTGTATATTCTACATCCTCACATCATTGCACATGTTACTTTTGCTACCATAAAAGAAGTATTGACTCAATCAGAACCTGATGGAAGGAGAGCCAAATGGATAGCCATATTATTAGAATATGATTTAGAGATCAATCCTACAAAGTTGATCAAAGGACAAGGCTTAGCCAAACTCATGGCTTAGTCAAATTATGATGCGTTAGATCAAAATCAAATAGATTTTGATGTTGTTAATCATACTATTTCTGAACAAAGATTTTTGCCTTCTAACTTTTTGACTTCCCCATGGTAAAAAAACATCATATTTGTATTACAAAATTTACAAGCACCAAAAGGGTTGACAAAGAATTAAGCTAGATCAGTTAAATTGAAATCTACCAAATATTGTATTATCAATGGTTTTCTCTACTGGAAAGATCCAAAAGGTATTCTTCTTAACTGCTTATTAGAGAAAGAGGGCTAAGAAAAAATCAGAGAGTTCAACCAAGGAGACTGTGGTGGACACTTATACTGGAAGGTAACAACCCATAATATATTAAGAGTTGGTTTCTATTGGCCTACCTTATTTTCTGATGTGTATAGAGAGGTTTCAACCCGCCATCAGTGTCAAATTTTTGAAGGTAAGAGAAAGCTTATTCCTTTACCATAAAAACCCATCTCATTTGAAACTCCTTTTCAACAATGGGGATTAGACTTCATAGGAGAAATTAATCTCAGTCAATAACTTAGTTTTATCGAATATACTTTTCTTGACTTCTTCAAGTTCTTCTTGTGCATTTTTTAATTCCATCTCTTTAACAGATAAGCTTCCTAATTCAGAGGCTAAAGAAAGGTGTGGATAAAAAATGGTCATTTGATCAACCTTTTCTTTTCTCTAGGGTGATCACCCTAGGCTAAAGAAAGGCTTGGATAAAAAATAGTCATTTGATCAACTCTTCTCTGTTCACCCAAGGCTAAAGATATTTGATCTTCTAGGGAAAAATTTTCATCTTTGATTGTTCCAACAATGACTTTTGTATTTTGTACATCAGTCTGCAAAACTTCCTTCTCTTGAAGGACGGTTTTGAGTTCCATTGTTTTATACAACTCCCTCACTTGGTAGCTTTAACTGTTTCTTCAAATTTTGAATCTCTGCTTCTTTTTCCTGGACTATTTTGTTCATAGCCTCATTTCCCGCTCCTTGATTGATTTCCACAATATTCTTCTCTAGCTTTGTCTTCTTGATTTGAAGAGCCTTTTTCTCAACTTGTTCAGTCTTCAATCTACCTTCTAGCTTTCTAAAATCTCTAAACAATTTGTCTTTAGACACAGTAGTGTTGATCAGATTAGAACAAATCAACTCACTAGTTTTTTTAAAGAAGTCCACTTTATTGACCACACTAAACTGATTCATGTTGAATTTGAATTCTATGATCTTCTTTCTCTGAGCATCTCCAATGGTAGTTGGTTGGATCACAACTATCTTCATCATCTGACTCTTCTTGTCAAGAGAACTTATTAATTGAGGAGGTTGTGTGCTCATTTTTTCTTCAGTGATCTCTCTTTCTTGACTTGCTTGCAACTTTAAAGATCCATAATACTCAATCAGAGTTTGTTATGTATCGACTTGCTCCCAAATGACTGTCTCCATGGTAGGAGTGGGATAATCCACTATCTATAAGAATGGATCCTTAAACAACTTGAGTTTCTTTGCTGATGGACTTGTAGTAGTTGTTGTTATCATTGGATCTTGGCCTACCTTTCTCTTCCCCTTTGGATCACTCTGAACATTTGAAGTAGTTTCCAAATCCATCATCTCACTTTGTCTATTAGGATCAGAGGGAAGAGTCAATTGTTTGCCATTTGCTCCATTTTTGGAGTTCCTTGATGCTCATAATTACCCCTCTTTTGTCTTTTCCTCTTCTTTGAAATAATATGTAATGGATCATATTGAAATGAAAAATCCAAAGCAAGCCATTATATCATCTATTAGATCAATGGATTCCCTATTTTTAACTATGAAAGGCCCAATAGTGATAGGGACATTAAAAGTTGAGGTCTGCTTCTTACTTGAGAAATCTAATTCATCCGAATGCAACCTCTTCCTTAGAACCACAAGAGAATAGATTCTTGGTGTAAGAAAGGCAGGAATCCTATAAGTCTGATCTTCAGATCCATATACCCTAATTACAGTATAGTCAAGATATAAGAACCAATCTCGAATCTGATTTTCTGTTTGAGGATGAATATAATTTTGGAATTGTTGAGGCACTCTTGGATAATTGGCCTCATAATTGAAATAATACACACGGGAAGCAAATTCATTGAAAAATTGAGAAAAACCCTGAGCTGGGTCCCTTAGGAAGGAAGCTCTATGAACTATTGAAATAATATCATAAGGAGTCAATTTCTCTGGTTCTAGCAATGATTGGAAGTGTACTAAATATTTTTCTAATATCAAATACATCAAATATGCTTGATATTTAAAAGAGGTTAATGTGTTGAGGTTTGACAATTTCTCAACCATGGTATCAGTAATTAACTTAGGCTAATCAAACTTCACAGGTTCAGAAAGGTACATGAGGAATCTAAGAAAGGCTTCTGAAAAGGTCTGGTCATGGTACATACCAATGACCTGTGTATACATGGATAAGATTTGTTGGATGGTGGTTGGACATGTGTCGGCTTTGATTGGGAATTCTAGAGTAGGGGTAACATATTCAGTCCTCTGAATTGCTTGTACAAAACACAATTGGATCTAGGGAGTGGTTGAAGTAAATTTCTAGACTAGGATTTCTTTGGATAGGCTTACAATATTTTGGTCAGGAAATACTCTGGTATGCAAACCAAGCATTTTGATTATACTTTCTCAAGAAATGGTAATAATAATCTGAGATAATTGTTTAGACACAATGGAATTTAAATTAGGAGTGAAATGTTCGGTGCACCATATGACCAACTTAGGGAAATGAAAGACCTGGGGTACAATGCAGAGGGGCAAACCCATTTCCCAAACATGAAATCAGACCATAAGTTCTTCGGGATTTCTTAAAAAGTGGACTGGGAGGTCCTGAAGGTTTGTACAAGATAGAATTGGGTCAGAGACCTCCCAATGCTGGTCTACAAGAAGGTTTTGCTCGGGGTCGTTAACATGATGCATAGTAAGAGCCATGTTAATAGACTCCATGGATTTCATAATGAATTCAGAATTGATACTAACCTGACCTAGTGGAAATAGCATCAAGAAGGGAGTTTGAAAGCTTGTACAGTTGCAGGTTTAGTTGAAGAGCGACGTGCAAATTTAAGGTGGTGAGCTTCGAAAATTATGAAGCTTGTTAACGAAGATAATCATCTTTGTATGCCATTGAAAATTTGAAATGATCTGAGTTGTTGATCAAATCAGCACGCTTGAGACCGAATGACCAACCGTGATGTAGAGATATAAAAATGAGGAAGGATAAGTCTCAACTCAATCTCTGTGTTGACCTGGTCAGTGCCAGGTGTCGTGTGATGAGCAGGTGCAGAAATTTTAGGAATTTTTGTTGAGTCTCTCTCCACCAATCTCCTCTTTCAGTAGAACCGTCGATCTTGGCCTTCAACCTTTTAATTGTGTCCATTAATTTCCAACTCGACCTTCCGCTCCTCTGCTTCGATATCTTGTCAGGGTTTTTAACAACTGCTTAAAGTCTACTATCTTTAGTCATAACTAAGGCGTTTCTTCTGCCAGTTCTTTATTTTTTCGATCCTTAGCCCCTTTTAGAGGACATTTTTATTGATTGACTATTCTTTTTATCTTTGTGCCACATCTGGTGGAGTTTCCTTTTGTTATATCTATGCTAACTCTCCATTATAACCTCTACTAACCAACTTGGAACCAAAGTCTGATTTTGGTGATAACATTTGGCTCCAACTGGGGATGGCACTCTCCCTGCGAAATGCCGAAGAACATTGCAAACCAGTGCCTTATTCTTTTTCTTGAAAAATCGACTATTTATAAAAATCATAATAAAAAATGATTACCTGCTTCTAGATTTTAGGGCCTTCACTCCAGGATTTAAATCCTCCAGTCCGTAATCCACACTTGCAATGGTTTGTAAAAGTAAAATGATTATTTACAATTATGAGTCATCAGTTTATATACCTCAAGCTGTATAATAGTGCTTCAGAAATATGCCATTGACAGGCCCTGAAGTGACTGGATTCCCATTTGAATCTTCTAGAAAATATGCATTCTTCCCACTGAAATATGATATTATATAAGGTCCCTGCCATAGATTGTCAAATTTCCCATGCTTTCCCTTGTCTTCATTCCTTGCATCCCATTTTAGAACTGAATCACCAAGCTGGAAGTCATCAGTTTTGACCTTTCTATCAAAGATCTTCTTCATTTTGCTTTGGATTAACTTAGATCGGTCATAAACATTTTCCCTGATTTGATGAACTTCAATCAACTGGTTAATCCTCCTCTGAATAGCATTAGGCTTAGTTTCCTACTCATATAAATACTTCATTACTGGTAAGCCTAATGAAGCATGGAATACAACATCCAAACCAGAAACTAACTGGAATGGAGATGTTCCTAAAGCTCTTTTGGTGCTGATCTTGTCTTCCCATAGAGAAAAAATCAGCTTGGAATGCCATGCTCTTTTATTAACCTGTAAAAGCTTCTTTATGATCTTGACCAGGCTTTTGTTTGAATACTCTACCAAGCCATTCCCCTGTGGATAATAAGTTGTTGAATGTACTAAAATTATATTGTAATCAGCATAGAAATTTATCATTTTAGCTGAGGAAAATGCCTTAGCATTGTAAGTGACAAATTTCTTAGGACACCCAAATCTTGACAGAATATTATTCACAAGAAATTCAATAATCATAGTATATGTTGCCTTCTTAACAGGTATAGATTCTACCCACTTTGAGAAATAATCAGTGGTTGTGAGTATCCATCTATCCTAGTTAGAAGAACTGAGATTAATTTCTCCTATGAAGTCTAATCCCCATTGTTGAAAAGGAGTTTCAAATGAGATGGGTTTTTATGGTAAAGGAATAAGCTTTCTCTTAC
>Ga0181471_100464_pt1 | contig 12854 bp, 18 predicted proteins | sample InSIn5gowninarea_FD_119083 | JGI IMG/M metagenome (GOLD analysis project Ga0181471, IMG submission 119083) | Clean room microbial communities from NASA Spacecraft Assembly Facility at Jet Propulsion Laboratory, Pasadena, California, USA -... ...
CTCCTGACAATATTGTACTGCGGGATTTGGTTGTGTTGGTTCAACATATGGCTTGATACGTTGGATGAATATGGTAACAAGCTGAACTTGGTCTGCATAGAAGGATTAATATTGGTTACAAAGTCCGTACAGCTTTCGAAACTTACCAGCAACTGCTAGCTTAGACCGCTTGTCGGTGGCGTTCTGTGCCATTGTCATCAAGCGGTTGACGACCGGATCGCAGGTAGATTTAAATGAAGCATAGACTTTGGTCAAAGGCTGTTTTGCAAGTACTGATGCAATGCCCTCCGTGATTTCTTCTTGACTAGCAGCTGATAGACGATCGATTACCGACTCATAAAACTGCTGTAGTCCATCAATATGATCTCTCAAAAGATCGGCACAATCGTTGCAGAAGAAGCGGAATGATAGAGCAGCGGCGCGCACGACCTCACCAGACGGATGATTAAATGCTGCCATGATGAAGTTGAGCTGTGCTTGTAACGTGTCCGGATGTTGAGCAGTCCATTCCGTGTATCGACCAAGTGTCATGACTGCCTGGAAGCGCACCTTCTCGTGGTCTGGTATGTCCACAATGAGCGGGATAAGCTTTGGAAGCATAATACTCTCGTCTGGTGGGACCATTCTTCCTATTGCACGCATGCTGAAGAGTGGTGCTTCGAGAGCCTGCCAATTTGGCACCCTTCCTGCTGCTGCTTGTTGACCATTGACATTGACCCATTGCTCAATGAGCTCGTATGATTTCCGCAAGCATTCAGTAACGCCGATAACCTCGCAGCAGTCTTTTAATACATCTCCCATTTGATGCCTGAATTCTCGGAACTTCTCCTCCTTCTCCCTGTCGCCCTCGAATAAGTCTTTCTCGTCGTCATCTTCAGGACGTGGGAACTGCAAATGGAGTACCATAACGTCCACGAGTTTGGAAAAAAGGTCGGCATGATGTACTCGAGCTTCCATGTATTTCTCCAGTGTTAGATACTGCTTCAGCTCATACCAGAAATTAAATGTCAGAGCGATAGCTTCATGTTCTTTGTCATGGGCCGCACATTCTAGCACACACTCGACCAGTGCCCTAAATTGTTCTGGTAATCTTGCCACCAAGAGTACCCACGCCTCTCCAGCTTCTGAGAATATTCTTGTTAGGCCTTTTAACGTGTCTGCATCATCACTTCCTGCTTGGGCGATCTTTGGCCTTAGTGCCAAAATGCGAGGATACAAAGTCTGAATTGTACTTTGACATTCGTCAACGTCTCTGGTTTCCTTAAATATAGCGCTCAAGCATTCGACTGCTGAATCAAGGGCAATATCTATCGATAGAGCATTCATGATAACGTCAAGCAGGACAGAATTGATGATGTCGTTCATTGGTACTTCGCGGAGCCATGATGTTATACAGTCCAATAATTGAGGCACTTTCGCAGGTTCCGCTGTTATGTTATCATATCAGCATGTGTTTATTTGCCTTTTGGTCATGAGCTTACGCATTGATTGAGCATATTGTATTAACAATCTGAGTACTGGCTCTGCATTGTCTGTCAACAGCTCAGACGCTCTCATATTGAGCTCCTCTTCCTGCAATCCCATTCATATTAGACACTAATCTTGCTTGGTGATGGGTGCGCGCCAATGACGTCCGGGACCAGCATCGACTCGATCGAACATACAGATAGGTTGATTTTGCGGCCTTCTATAACCTCTTCGGGAAGGACGTGTAGGAACTTGAGGATGACCGCAATGGCCTGGTCGCTGGAGCCAAGGCTTGCTGAAACATATTGAATGACATCTTTCCACTCCAGCATTTGTATGGCAAGATTGGCTAAGCATACACACAACTGTGTACGTATGGGTTTGATTGCGGCGGTGGGGGAGGAGAGTATCGATAGAAGAGTGTCGCGTAGTTGTTGAAGGGAGTCTCGAGGGATCTGATGTAAATCATAGGTGATCTGACTTGCATGTCAACCTTGCCCAGCTCTTCGTATGTCAATTCGGCCATACCTTGCCTTTTAGTGTTGTTGCGGCGAATAGTTTGGACTCGGGACTCGTTTCTGTTGCTTGTAATACGCCAAAAGTGACTGTCCATGCTTCAGGCTGCAGAATATGCATTAGTACTGACGTGAGGAGGACGTCGTTGCGGCCGGACAGCATACAGATTTCTGGAAATTTTCGAGGTATTGGTGGGCTTGTTCTTTTTGCGCCTTGTCGACATTGCCTTGCATAGTAGCCAGAGCAGCTAGCACAGGCGCATATCCTGAGTCTCCATTTGTTGCCATTTTGGTTGTGAAATCGGTTTTGTGGATATGATGCTAAGCCGAACGAAAAGAGACCCTACTGGAGGCTTTTGCGGCGTCGGTGGTGAGGGTGTACGAGGATGGGAAAGCGAGGCGATATGAAGGTGGTATTCAATGTGATGTTATTTCGAAACATCCATGTGGAGGAGTAAATGGTGGAGGCGGAGATCCTCCCGAAAAGGACGACCAGCGTGAAATGGAAACCTTTCTCTACACCGAAAGTCATCTAACGTGCACAATCGCCAACCTCTCCAACCTCGATCTGCGGCCTCGCCAGATTACCATTAACATTAACACTTCCTCCGCGAAACTAATACCCAGCAAAGTCGACGATGAACAGAGGCGGAGGTGGTGGACGCAAGGTCTTACTCCCACCAATCAACTTTATTTTCAAGCTCCTCCAGCAACATGCAACTGTACAGATCTGGTTATATGAACAGTTGGGAATCAGAATCGAAGGGAAAATTAGAGTATGTCTGTGCGATGCAAGAGCTTCGAGCAAGAGACTGACAAGATTTATAGGGGTTTGATGAGTTCATGAATCTGGTCATAGACGATGCGGTAGAGGTGAAACTGGCTACAAAGGCGCAGACAGAATCCAGAAGACAACTAGGTTAGCCTCGAGAACAATTCATGATTATGCGACAACACCCTGCTCACAACTTTTCAGGCCAGATTCTGCTCAAAGGCGACAATGTATCCCTGATACAAGCCCTTCAATCTTGATTTCACGGACCTCGAGAAGTATGCACCGCCTTATCCCTCCTCCAGCCAATGCGACGATACCCGAAGAATCATCGGAACTGTCTAAGCTGCGGAGTCATGAAGATGAAGAATTTGGATTTTGTAATATGCGTCCGTCGCCAAGAACAATACTGTCCACTGGCCAATCATGCTGAGATGTAGGCACCGAATGATCTACTGAGAGGAGCTGCTGGTTCAGCGCCAGCCCGACTGTGACGCGTCAGTGGACCGGTCTCAGAGGATATTATGAAAAGAGCGTGGACTCAGGGAATGTACTAACCAAGAGCTGGCATGCGGTGTAGCGTGCCATTCGCAGTTTCACTACGGCAACGCGCGAAGAAAGTATCATAGTAACCCTTTCCATGTCCAAGACGGCGAAACTTGTGGTCGAAGGCGACAGCAGGTACAACAATCAGATCCAAAGCATTGTCTTGTGTTCGTGCTTCATTTTCAATGTTTCTATTTTCAAACGACTCTGGCACTTGTGACGACCCTCGGCCGCCAAAGACGTTCGCGCGATCAGAAAGAGTTGTGGATGATAGGCTCGGAATACCCCATTTGTCTTTCTCGAGCATCTGAAAATCCTCCCAGGTTGACAGTTCGAGCATTTCCATGATAGACTGCGATGACTTCGCGCCTCCTGCCATGTAAATATAGGGCACGAAGACTCTCTTGCCAGAAGACAAAGCATCCTTTACGATGCTACTAGTTGATATCTCCTTGCCGTCTATTGACAAGAATAGGCTTACTCTCCTAGCATTGCGATATTCTGCTAGTCGAAGGATAGCATTTGTTGCTTGATTCGCTGCCAATATCAATTAGTACTGCCAATGTCTTTTGCATACATTTCTGACATTGATCTTGTATCTCCTGTTTTGAGAGCTGTCTCAGTGCCTCCGTGATGCTCTTCCGCAGAGCCTTCTTTGCAGCTACGATGGCTGTCATTTCTGCATCTGCCATGCCGACTAAGAAGTCTTTGACATGCGATGTTGCTGTCGAATTGTTTGAAACAATATGGCCGATAGGCACGTGCTTCCATACCAGGTGGGCTTGGCATGCCATTGGGACCTCATCTCAGCACCTCCTCGTTGTGATACGATATAGCAGGCACTAAACAGGACAGCTAGGGAGATTGTCCTCATTACCAGTGGAACTGCTGTTGTCGTCTGCTGTCGTGTAGTAGAGCCTAGGTTGCAGTACAGATAATGTTTATCTGAGAAAGATGAAGACAACGATATCGCAGGCATTGCGCCTAACACAATCACTAAGGAACACTCCCCTAATCACACGGTCACCCCTCCGTCCTATTACCAGAAACAATGTTTCCCTGGCTCGCGCTGGCACCAGACCAGCGACTTCTCTCGCAACATCCCCAACTGCCGGCGACGCTCGCTCTGGTCTTACACGAATAAAGAACCTTCTCCTCGGCGCCTACATCATCTCCAGCTCCTTCTTTACCTACCTTTACATCACTGATACTCGCGCTGGTATTCACCAATGGTTCGTCGTCCCCACCCTCCGCAGTCTCGTAGATGACGCCGAAGACGCCCACGAAATCGGCACAAAGATGCTCAAGGCCCTCTACACATTCGGCATCTATCCACGTGAAAGAGGCAGCGAAGATGCCACACGCAAAGATCTACAAGTCGAAGTGTTCGGCCACGTTCTCGACAACCCCATTGCAATCTCCGCAGGTCTGGACAAGCACGGTGATATCCCTGATGCTTTATTCGAGCTCGGCCCAGCCATTGTAGAGATCGGAGGCACAACACCACTACCTCAAGAAGGCAATCCTAAACCCCGTGTATTTCGACTACCATCACAAAACGCTATCATCAACCGCTACGGCCTCAACTCAGCAGGTGCAGATCACGTTGCAATGACTCTGCGACAACGTCTCAGAACATGGGCGCACAATGCAGGCTACGGCAGCGACAGCGAGACCGAACGCAAGATCCTCGATGGCGAATTAGGCGTCCCACCTGGATCCTTGCAACCAGGTAAACTGCTAGCTGTGCAAATAGCGAAGAACAAAACTACACCCGACAACGACGTCGATGCCATTCGCGCCGACTACGTCTACTGTGTCCAGCAACTTGGACGCTACGCCGATATCGTTGTTGTCAACGTCTCCAGCCCAAACACACCTGGTTTACGAGATCTGCAAAAAGCAGAACCATTACAGCATATCCTGCAAGGTGTTGTTGGTGCAGCACAAGCAGTAGACCGCAAGGTCAAGCCAGCCGTCATGGTGAAAGTCAGTCCTGACGAAGATGGTGAGGATGACATTCGTGGCATTTGTGACGCAGTATGGTCGGCTGAAGTCGATGGCATTATCGTCGGTAACACGACTAAGAAACGACCGGACCCATTCCCAGCAGGCTACACACTACCCGAGAAAGAAGCAAAGATTCTGCTTGAACAAGGCGGATACTCAGGACCACAGCTCTTCGAGCGCACAGTGGCGCTAGTGAAAAAGTACAGAAAGGCATTGGACAAGTCGTTGGCTACATCTGAGGGCGCATCGAAGACGCCAAAAGCTCTATTCGCAACAGGCGGGATTGCCAACGGAGAGCAGGCTCTAGAAGTGTTGAATGCGGGAGCGAGCGTGGCAATGGTATATACTGCGATGATTTATGGTGGTGTGGGTACTGTGACGAAAATGAAGAAGGAAATGAGGCAGGCTATCGCGGATGGCACGGCTGCAGCGAAAGCACCGAGAGTGTAGACATGGTAAAGCTGACAACAAGGTGTCAGAACTAGCTGCGTATATAGAGCATCCACAGCATTGTTCGCACATAAATACGGCTTGTTCGTGCTGTCAGTGTGACTGCTTCTGCACCATGTTCCATTTTCGTAGCTTAGTGTTCAGTTACTTCAGGATGAAGCAACTCCCTAGCTCATCTTTATCTTTGCCGTGCTAAAGATGTTCCTCGTCCCAATCGGTGCACCCAAAGACAGCTGCACACGGTCGTGCTAAATCGTCAATCGTTATTCGTCCTGCATATCCACATCGTTGTCTTCATCAACAGCACCACGCTTTGCCTCTTTCCTCTTCTTCTCCGCCCAGTTGCCCAACTTCATCTCAACTTGCAAAACAGCCGTAACCATATCCTGCAATTCCAAATTCACCATTCTTCCCGCAGCCTCAAAGAACACCTTTGCCAATCTCGGCATCTGCTCAATACTTCTATATCGTTTATATCTTTCTCCTGGCCTCAGGATCCCACTTCCTTCTTGGCCAGCCTCTACCACGAGATTAGGTCGAAGGGAGGCTTGTACAGCTTTGATGCGTTCCAGCTTTTCCGCTTCGTGGTCGCCGTCGTTGTTGGTAGTGGTGGACGGTGATTGTAGTGGGAACATGGCGTATAGAGCGGTTTTGTAGTCGGCTTCGCGACCTTGCTTGGCGTCTTCTTCGTTCAGCCAGCCGGTGCGGGCGAACCAGTCTAGGTAGGCGTCCATGTCTTGGTTACTCATGCCGAAAACGTCGGATTCTGTCGTTGCTAAGATGGCTTCATCTGAGTCTTTTCGTTGTTGCTCATCAAATCCTATTGTTGAGGTGGAGCGGTAGTGCTCCGCCCACTTTGCCCAGTCGAGCTTGAGCGCTGCTGGTTCTGTTGCTGTGGTTGGATGTCTTCGGAGGTCGTCGAAGGGAAAGAAGAGTTTAGTTGTTATTATGATTGCACACATGAGCTTGATCTCGGGATGCTGTGATAAGAAGATTTTACGTTTCAGTGCCACGGAAAAGTCGAAGTCGAGATTTAGAAGTTTGATCAGTTTCTCAGTGCCAGAGTAGATAACTAGTGGCAGGCAGAGCTCTTTGACGCATCGAAGCAAGAGGAGAGGGTAGTTGATGGCAGGAATTACCATGCTGTAGGACGTCTGATATGCTGCCGCTAATGTCATGGTCATAACGTGGAATTGCTGCAGTTTGTGAGGATCGACTGAAGGCTCTAGAGATCTGCGCAATGGTACAGGCAGTCGTTGCTTCATCTCTTGCGGAATGTGCTTGAATGCATTGAGGTAGGCGAAGTCTTCACGGGCGACCCAACCACGGATGTCGGATGATAGTACTGGTAGACGTAGTAGGAGGAGGCCTAGATAGCATATTATGACGCTTTCAATGAGCTTAGGAGCTTTCTCCCGAATACGCAGTTTAGCGCGACGTGTGTCTTCTTGATCGGTTTCTTCGCCACCATCAGCCTGCTGTGAACTGAAGAAAGTCTGTGTTGCAGTCTGTTCGTCTTTGTCTTCGAGGACATCGTGTAACAAGTGGAGTCGAAGACGCCAGATGTCCTTGATGACAACCTGATGTTGGTCAGCTTGGTGATACCGCATATCCAAGGCTTGAAGATAATACGACGAGGACAACGACTGGAGAAGAGTGCTTACCTCTAACTGCTCCTGATAGCCTTTATTCTGCACAAGACAACGCGCCTGCTTCCACAGAATAAGCTGGAAGCATTGTATGTATAATATCACAGCAGCTTGTCCTTCGAGAACTGTGGTTATCAGTCAGCCGAGATTATTCGAAATAACATCACGTCACTCACATCGCGATGATTTCTCTCTTGGTTCCTTTTCCGCTCTATGTGACGTCGCGCCGGGTCCTACATAATCATCCTCGCCTGCGACCACTGCTGCCTGGCTAACATTAGCACAAGATTTGACACAGTAGTTTACACTGTAGGTCAACATACTTCAGATCGATGTCCATTACTGCAATAGCTGAAGCCGTCATCACCAAGGTGGTAGCGCTTGGATCGACAGTTTTCGACGCCACATCTTGCACCACGGTAGTCATCCATGCTGGTTTTCTTTCTCTATGCTCACGGCGGTCGCAGTAGTATCACTTCTTTCGCACTTCGATGCATTATTTCTGGTTAATCCTGCTCAAAACATTGTAAACATTGAGAGAAGTTTCAGATTCGAAGTAGATGATTAGTAAGCATGGCTTGGCATTGATTGAGTGTATGGTGTCGTTGCTCAAAAGACCTCAGGAATAGATACAATTGCAAGATTGTGATTGAACATAGACTCATCAGGACCTCCATGGTCGACGTCTGGGAATATAGCCCGACGTCCTCTCACTCTCCCTGGACTTGAAAGCACCAAAATATTCATGGCCAGAGTCTACAGCTGACCACGAGATCCCTTAATCTTTGACACCCTAAAACCCACGCATGACACGTCTTAATGCGCAAAGACCCAACTCAGACCCATCCACCGCACCACGGCAGTGAGACTCCAGAACTTATTCCGTGCGGACAGTAACACTCTCGTTTGATGATTATCGCAGTCAGTCAGAAAACTTTGTATCCATTACGTGTAGGTACATTATAGTAGCATTTTAAAAATATCGTGTCATTGCATGTTCTTTTCTCAGTAGTTCTGCCATCGCAATTACTCGCGTATGTTCATGGTGCGAACCAATGTCACAGCACGGCGAACTATCCTCCTGTGCACTTCATATCACGGTTCTGATATGGTTGCATTTGGTGCAAATGCTCTACTATCGTGTTGGGTGGGTTGGAGCCTCACTGGTTACTTGGTCTCGAAGTGCTGCGAACCAAAGTCACCTTTCAACGTCATCTTCAGTTTGTCCTCCTGTACGATCTCGTCCTTCCTCGCTACCAGTTCTTCCATGTCCCAGTTTGCACAGACGAAGCGGCCGGACAGGAACTTGGCCTCTGGTGTCGCCAGGAAAAGTGCTGTACCGCCAACAAGCTCATGTGCTAGAAGACAGAATCAGTTATCATCCCATAATAACAAGAACTAAGGCACTGACTGTCTAGAGCCATGTGCTTCGCCCATGAGAAGGCAGTATCCACAATGTTCGTATGAACAATACCTGGATGCATAGCAACGACAGTCACTTCAGGGTGTTCAGCAGCAATATAGCTGCAAAGTTGAACACGCTAGTTTCGAGATGGCATTGGTCGAGAAGCCGGGAACAGGTGACAGGACAGCAAAGCCCGAAGAAGTGTCGATGATGGTTGGATTGGCAGGGGCATCCTCGGTCGATGCTGTGAGAAGTTTGAGGAAGTGATGACACGATAGAAAGTGTCCTTAATGTTGACATCCTGAAGCAGTGTCAGGGTTGTCCGGTTTCATCTGCATCAAATACACCATAGCCGTACACCACAACTCAGGGTCAATGTCCTCGACCGTTGCGTTGCCAGGATCGATTCCCGCATTCGAGCACAGCACATCTGCCCTGCTGAACTTGCTTTTCACAACCGACCAGAACTGCACCTGGCTAGCACTCTGCTCTACGTGCAGCTGCTCGACCATGACTTCCACCTTAGGGAATCTTTGAGCAGGTCCTGTTTCACCACCTCCAGCTTAGCTGCGTTCCTGGCACCTAAGACGAGTGCTTTCGCACCGGCTGCCGCGAACGAACGGGCGGAGGCGTGGTGATCTAACCCCTGGCTAGCACCAGTGATGACGATGATGCGGTTGTGTTGGGAGAGATTTGGCTTTGATGGTGAGATGAAAGGGTAAACATCGCGATGAGTGGAATAAGTGAAGCGTTGTTGTTGGAGGAAGGCATCGGCGGGAAGTTGGTCCATTGTGATTGGGAATGGAGTGGGATAGTTGCTCGTAGATGTGCAGAGTGGTGCTGCTGCTGCTGCTGCTTTCGACTGATCAGGGCTGAGTACTTGATAGGAATTGCAGCTTACGCCAAGCAGTAAGCGAAATGATCGGCAAGGCTGAGGATGACCTGCTATGACAGGCTGCTATATCAGGTAATAGTGCCTTCCTCTTCCATCTAGGCCTGTTAGAAACCTCAATATCAAGGGTCGCATGACTTCCTTTTACTGGCGTGACTGACTTACATCTTTTCTCATTGATCTAAGTCGTGCCGATTATCCGACCAGATCCTGGTCGAGCTTCACAGCTCGGAGACGTGCTTGCAAATTCTGGTGACCTCGGAGTCGCTGCTTGTCTCACAGAAAGAAATCTCGGGCCACAGAGAAACCAGACCTACAAAAGCAGATCGCAAGCAGTCCGAAGCTGCAGTGACCACCTTGTGTGCCTTTCTTAACTTTCTGCGCGAACTGCTTCAGATTCCTCAAGCCAGGTGTCGATTCCGATAGATGATCTGCTACCCATAATGTGGTCGAATCCACTGTTTCTGATATGGTGCTGCCAATAGCGCCAATGGGTACTGTCAGGGTCGGCACGGCCAGTAGGCCCATAGGACGAAAGACGCCTTTCCTGCATTGCTAGCGACCTGCCCGAGGAGTCAGTGCTTGTCAAAAGATCTACTCCAGTCTGGCTTACCTCGAAGTCACCATACCCAACAGTCAGGAAAGACACATAGGTGAAGTATAACGACTCAAAATAGGACCAACCACCAGTATCGAGCTCTGCTCTCCAGAACACAAAACTTCCGATGAACCATATAAAGCTGAAGATACATAGTGATAGTGCTAGAGCAATACGAGCACTGTCGCAGGCTGCTTTCTGCTGTACAAGCCTCATAAGGTTGAACTGGGAGTCTCGGACACACCTCCTGTTGTGATTGAAAGTGAACTGTACTAAATCTCGACAGACGTGTCAGACAAGGCTGCATCTAGCCCGACGTCTTCACAAGCCTTCGCGCCATAACTTCACGCTATATTGATCAGCTGATCGGACCGGATCCTACAATCTGATTAATGCATTCAGACTCGACACACACAAAATATGCATGACACGCCTCAATGCGCAGAAGCCCAACTCGGAGATGGAGACTCCCATTCACCGCACCACGGCACTAAAACTTCAAGTATTGACACATCTAAAGACTTATTCCGTTCGGACTGAATGCATTTAGCCGCGAAGAGGGGCGGCTAAGCAACATCACCCCATGGGAAAAACGAAGAAGCACAACATCCGTCTTCTACTTCTACTTCCACTTCCACAGCCACAATCTTGTCATTTCCCTGTGGCGCAGGTCTGGTCCGGGCTTTTTCGTAGATGGTAGTTTTCAGCTCTTGTGTCTTCAGCTCTTGCGGGTAAATTGAGATCAAAAGCGAACACGAGTTACCAAGGCCAGATTGTTGGTCAAATATCACAATCTCGTCTAAACAGAATCGCACGCAATGTGTGATAGATAGGAGCTGTGTGGTAGAAAGCGGACGGACGTTCTCCTATCGAGACTTGCGAACAGCATGATTGATATTGACATCGTAATCAATTGTAGGCCATAATAATACAGATAGTTAAGGTCATCGCAATCAGCCGGAAAACAATGATAGATCATCGTGCTCGCTTACCTCTGCTTGTTCCCCCGGCGCGTCCTCCATGAGTCCTATCTCGTCCCAACAGAATTCAAACAATACTCTTGACGCGCGTAAGCAAAGCACACAAAACGCCTTTGAGATAAGAGGCGCTTTGTTGTACACAGTACATGCACTTCCCCAACAATCAACTTGGCGTACATGTGCTGTTTGTGGAGATGGGGAAGAGGGGTCGACGGGAGCGGACGGGACGGAGCGGATGAGATAGGATGCGTCATAAGAAAAGTTGCAGAGAGGTGGAAAAACAAAAGAAGATTGAGATGAGAGTCTGGTGGATTTGAGGACATGGAATTAGTGCTGAAGGCTATTCGTGGCTATAGGTGCCATATAGTAGAAAAGCCACATCTCTCAAGTGTAAACATGCTGCCACCTGGTCACACTTATCAGTCTGCACCAGCTTCCACTCTCGCATCGCCCAACGTGTCGCCGCCGCAGACGCATTCACCTTATTATACGCAAGGAATGTCATCTCTCGGACCCTACCACCTCAACGGTGTTGTAGACCCTGAGTTGTCAATGCCAACAATGCAAAGGCCTTTGGACATCAACCTTCTTGCGACAGCTGCATCACAAGTAGCTCGCGATGATCAGTCTAGCGCGTACCCTCTGCCTCCCCCTCCTCCTCGATCGGGCCACCGTCACCACCACCACCCTCACTCACACCACTCACATCACCAACATCTCCACCATCCTTATGAGCGTCATGGCAATTCGCACGGTGGAAGTCATTTGAGCTCGTCTCATGGGAGCAGTGGTAGATTACCCTCATTATCACAGTACGCCTATTCATCGCATTCGTCGCATTCGATGTCCAGGTCTCACTCTCATGAAGATGACGATCCGTACCGGTACAAACGTTCGAGACCAGCATCACCTCAGTCCACCGCACCGAATTCCCCAACCTGGTCGTGTGACTCTTGCTCGCCAACGCCAGGTCACACACCAGCAATGACACCCGCTCATTCCCCTCGCTTACGACCACACGACTATCATCTGCCAGGTATTCGTAACCTCAGCCTCGCACATATGCCTGCCCCTGCTCTTGAGCCCCTCGAACCATCAAACACAGATCCTCAGTTACTTCAGCACCAATATCCAACCATCAGTCGAAGCAACTCTGGCCCTCGTATATCTGACATCCTCTCAAGAACAGATGGAACACAACGGAAATTACCTGTGCCTACACCACCAAAGGTTGCCTTACAAGATTTGCTCAACGCAGACGGAGAATCTATGCTGGGTCCAAATGGTTGGGACATGCACAATTGATTAAGATGAGAAAGAGTTATGTTTACAATGGTATGACAAAGCATTGCGATGGCGTTTGGGATTGTGTTAGTTGCATAAGATGGTGGATGGAGGTCATTCTCTTTGGACGCTCTATTTCGTGCTGTCCTTCGTTGCAAGATACCCCAAGGCTAGGTACCTGGCTGTGCACAGCACCAGCATGTTTACACTTGAGAGATGTGGCTTTTCTACTATATGGCACCTATAGCCACGAATAGCCTTCAGCACTAATTCCATGTCCTCAAAT
>Ga0181471_100465_pt1 | contig 12835 bp, 12 predicted proteins | sample InSIn5gowninarea_FD_119083 | JGI IMG/M metagenome (GOLD analysis project Ga0181471, IMG submission 119083) | Clean room microbial communities from NASA Spacecraft Assembly Facility at Jet Propulsion Laboratory, Pasadena, California, USA -... ...
AGAAGATAAACTGGCTTCAGGCTGAGCGAGAGACGAAGAGACGTATGAGCTCAAGTCAGTGGCGCTTTGGACAGGCGAACTCGAAGTCGTGGTCTCGTTGTCAACAGAGGTCATGGTAGCATCTACCGTGCTGGTCGCCTCCGGGTCAACAGAGGAGCTTGTGACACTCTCCGGTACGGTAGACGAGCTCACACTTGTACTCTCTGCATTAGAAGTGGTGCTTGTGATGATATCAGAGTTAACAGAGGTGCTGGAAACCGTGATCTCAGGCTCGCTGGATGAGCTTGTGCTTGTGATATCGGCATCACCAGACGAAGCACTTCCAGCACTTGAGATGGCACTGGTAGCTTCGGGTTCAATCGCTGAGCCTGTGATTGTAGAGGAGACGGTACTCTCAGGGTCGATAGCAGATGTGGTACTCTCTGGTTCCACAGACGAACTGGTCGCTGTGCTGTCAGGTACCGTGCTTGTAGTCTCGCTCTCGACAGCCGGGCTGGTGATTGTGCTCTCGATAGCCGAGCTGGTCATCGTGCTCTCGATTGACGAGCTTGTAACCGTGGTATCAGAACCGGGAGAGAATGAGGACACCCCGGGTCCAGTGACTGTGCTTGTGGCCATGTCTACGTCGGAAGTAGAGCTAGTCACATCAGCAGAGCTCGTGGCTTCGGTGCTTGTACTTCCAGATACAGTACTTGAGCTTGTAATAGATACGTCGCGAGCGAGGACCGTGGCAAAGTCAGTACCGCGAGTAAGAACCGCACGGCCAGAGATAGCGCTGAAGTATACACATTCCGAAGCGCTCGCCGTGAAGGAGGTACCAACACACTGAGAGTTGGCAGCACAAGCATCGAGACAGTCATCCATGCTGAAGCCGCCATCTCTCGCACGAAGCAGTCTAGCGCGAGCAAACATTCTACCAATGTAGTTGGTGTTTCTCTTGGCGAGAGTCAACACTGTACCCTGATAGGTTTTATCCTTCTGTACATAGAACTTAGTGCCCTGGACTTCTGGCATAGCACCGTCGGAGTACTCGGGTCCAGCTGCGGGAGTCGTTGTGGATGCTGAAGAAGAAGAAGAGGCGCTCGTAGTCGAATCAGCCTCGACAGAGGTAGAAGTGACTTGGGGTGCCTCAGAAGAGCTCGATGAAGTGATTCCAGTATCGGTAGCGGTGCTTGTGGTCGCTGACTCAGAGGAAGTGATCGCAGTCTGTGCCTCACTAGCAGAAGTACTTTCGGCATCAGAGGAGGTACTTGTGGCCTCGCTCTCGACTGTTGAGCTGCTGGTAGCCCCTGAATCGCTAGAGGAGCTTGTGATGCTTGAACTAGAGTCGATGCTTGTGCTTGAAGATTCGACGCTTGAAGTCCCCGTAGTTGCAGCATCTGTTTCAACAGCACTAGACGTACTCTCGATCGTGGTAGATTCGGTAGTACTCGTTGAGCTGGAACTAGGTGCACCAGTCTCTGATGTAGAAATAGTGCTGCTCAGGCTGGTGACCACAACAGATGGCGATGACGAGCTGAAAGCGACGGCGCTGGAAGACAGGGAGCTTGAGACAGTAGCCTGCGAAGAGGAGCTACTGCTGCTAGAAGGCTGAGAAACGCTGCTGCTAACCTTCGAGGATGAAGAGACAACCGGCTGTACGGAGCTACTGCTGCTCTTGGACGATAATCCAGGCACAGAAGAGCTGCTGCTGAGCTTCGAGGACGAGACGATAACAGGTTTTGACGAGCTGCTGCTAACCTTGCTGGAGGGTGCTGCAACAGAGCTTGATGATCCGCTACTGGCCTTCGAAGAAGACACCACAGGTTTAGAAGAACTGCTGCTAATCTGAGATGACGAAAGAATGACAGGCTTCGACGAGCTACTGCTGATCTTCGATGAGGAGACGACAGGCTTCGACGAGCTACTGCTAACCTTCGAGGACGACACGGCAGGTTTGGACGAACTACTGCTGCTCTTCGAAGAGGAAGTGATGACAGGCTTCGCAGAACTGCTGCTTGTCTTAACCGAAGATGAAACCCTCGACGATGATTTCGAAGCAGATTTGCTCAGACTGCTTGACGAGGTCTTGGAAACAGGCTTGATTGAACTGCTTGCAGCTTTGCTGCTCGAGGAGGGAAGTTTCGACGACGATCTCGAGATGGGCTTGGTAGAGCTACTGCTGACCTTGACCGATGACGAGCTCTTTGATGAGGACTTTGAGACAGGTTTGGAAGACGATGAGGACTTCGAGACTGGTCTGGAAGAGGACGAGGACTTCGAGACCGGTTTGGAAGAGGATGAGGATTTTGAGACCGGTTTAGAAGAGGACGAGGACTTCGAGACCGGTTTAGAAGAGGACGAGGACTTCGAGACCGGTTTGGAAGAGGACGAGGACTTCGAGATCGGCTTGGCAGTTGATGAGGTTCGGGCTGAGGAGCTGACCTTCTTCGTGGACGAGCTGCTCACGACCTTGGTCGAGGAACTCACTTTCTTAGTCGAGGAGCTGGCTTGCTTGGTCGAAGTCTTTGCCGACGATGTCACCTTCTTGGAAGTCGAGGTAGGCGCTTTGCTGACGGTGGTGGACAACTTGCCCAGAACGCACTGACAAGCATCGTAAAGCTCTTGATTGGTGAGACCAACGACAGCGGAATAGCTGTTCTTGCCATAGGCAGCACAGAATGCTTTAGGGTTGGAGAACTGAGCCTTGACGACCTTGAGGTCGGCCGCATCACACTTTGTCGAGCTGCCCTTCACAACAGACTGCTTCTTGGGTATCTTCTTGACACTAGAGGTGGCAGTGATACACTTGCATGCACTGGCAAGGTCCTTGGAGTTGAGGGTGGCGATGGGTGATATGCCACCAACAAGGTTGTAGTACTCGCAGAAGAAGGCAGTGTTGGTCTTGACAGCGCTTCTGACGGCCTTGATATCGCTATCCTTGCAAGCTAGTACTTTTCAGCAGAGCCATGTGGCATATCGGACTGTTCAAACTCACTGGCACGAGACTCAAGCTCGAAATCGATAGGGGAAGCGAAAGCCGCGGGAAGCACAAGGAGTGCTGAGGTGAACGAGATGGCACGCATCTTGTAAAGATGGGCCCGGATTAGTATTGAGGAAGAAGAGATTGACTGAATTGAACTCAGACACTGTAAAAGGCATCCAAGCACTACTTATAACTGTGATATAAGTCGTGATCGTGTCAATATTCAGTTCCAAGAGCCTAACACGGCCAACAACAAACTGCCAGGAAGCCACTCATTTGCCTGGTGTGATCTATCATACTGTGTGTACACACCAGGAATTGTAGTAGCGAGATGGACAACGGTTGCAAGATGTCTCCCCTGCTTAGAGGAGCTGAGCATGCTGAGTTCCTCCATCGTGTCGTTATGCTATAGTGCCCGCTGGGAAATAGTCAACGTTGGACGTTGAGATATAGGTATCAGAGATGGAAGACCGATGAAGGTCCAGAGAGCTGGTCGCTGAAACATGCACGAATTAGGGAAGTGGATGCTCAGAAGCGTCTTCGGGTTGAGCAAACAAACCTACAGCCTACCAAATAGCACGTACTGTATGCGATCACAGTCAGGAGTTGTACTTAACTCAGGCTATACCATCCAGAGTATACACCATGGTAGCGGCTGGTCGCAAAGATTTGGTATCAGAACATCTGCGGTTAGCTTGGTCCATGATGAATAGCAATCTCGATTGACGACTGAACTCTACAAGGCCCGCCCGTCGAACCGAACTTTTTCCCCAGATATCGGTAGCAAGTTACATTGTTGTTAGTAACAGATCTTATCGAATCGAGCATCTGCATTCTGATTGGCTAGCCCCTGCATATATGTCAACGTCCGATAACATAGAAGCGAACCTCAGCTTCGGTTCCTGTGGCTAGCTGTCCACTGCGCCGTTGCAACGAACACCACGTTCACGGCTCCACTAATAGAGCGTGAGCCGGAAGAGATTGGGCAGAGGAGTCCAACGGTTGTGTATACCGAACCTCAGCCCATGCGTGATCGTCGTAGCTTGTTTTTCGCTTTGTTACAGGAGACACTTCATGTCGCTCACCACAGATACACAGAGACAGGTACAGCACCGTCGAACAAGGGGCGGAGACAAATTCTCCCCCTCCCCCTAGCTTCTCAAACATGTTCTCGAGCTCGCATGCCAACAGGCACTCCAGTTCGAGAGACTGGCCTACGATGTAGTTCACTCAAGGATGTTCACAACAAAATCGCTGCGAAGTAAACGGCTGCCGCTGAGCAGCAGGCGTTCCCTCTCGCTCGAACCCTCAGCTGGACACACAACGGCATTTCATAGTGACCGGAACCAGCCAGAAACCTTATCTATCCAACACCCCAACTCTATGTTCACACCTCGCGGATCTCTCTGTGTGGAGCTGAGGTGTAAATCGATGATCTTGGGCGGAAAACGCCTCCATGTGCCTCCATGTGGACTGAAGGTCTGCGTCCGCTCAACCGTAGCACATTATGCAAGTACGGCCGACTGCATTTATCGACTTTCCTCTACCAAGATGCAGTTCTTAGCGACGGCTTGGTTCCACCTCAATCGGCTACACTGGAACGTCGGAGTCGCTCCACCATCCTTTCACAACTTGAAAATCGATCATACACACCATCCACTAAGAGGCGCAGGTATACACGCCACATCGACCGGCGCGAAGAGTCGGGGCTGCCGAACTCTCACTTACAACACAGCTGAGTATCCTTGTAGACCTACAACGGCAACACTGAACCTACACACGATACTCAATAGTAGGTGTGTGAGGACGCCTCTCCAGGCTGACATGAAGCGTCTTTCGAATCGAAGCCAAGGAGAACATCCTTCGCAACGGCAACGGGCCACGCAATATTGAGTCGGCGAGGCGAGGCTACATGTGTCACCTGCAATCTCGACATCCTGCTTTGAGAAAATGATCTAGGCGCCTCGTCTTGGTATACCAAGTGTCGTTGAAGAATCTCCTATCACTGCACATGGTAGCCGAGAGGTATTGCGTCTCACAAACGGTAACACTGTGTGTATTATTGGCTCTCAGCACGCAAGTAGTCGTGCTTCGCTCCGACTTCGCAGCCAAAGAGCTCCTTGCGCGATCGATTCACTGTTGCGGATATTGACTTCCTTCCGTGAGCCGATGGACTCCTAGCCATGTTGAGTAGTGTCCAATATACGCCAGCTCGAACGATGCCGTGACACGCTTTGTGATGAGTCTATTTTCCGTTGAGAATGGCAGCGACGGCCTGGAGCGAGGATGTAACATGAAGATTTCCAAGGTATACTCCGTACTTTCTGATCCAAAGAGTCAATCGGACTACGAGCGATCTTCTTCCAATCGAGTGTGAATGTGAAAGCCCGTAACTTACTAGATTCGACTGACTGTGCCATGTTCATCGGCAACCATGCCCGGAGAGACACGTGCAGTTTCATGTAAAGAGCTGATCTTCAGAGAATCTAGCCATCGACCAATGGATCAACGACCTGAGTGCGGGGGGGGTTTTTAAATATATAGACCATGGTCACGCCCTTCGTGTTCGCTTCTGCAAGATACTCAATTTCGAGAAGGCAGCTTTCTGGCTAATATCAACACTTGCACCCCTCGCGAGTCGCGATGCATGCTCGCTTCGAGCAATCATGCCTGAAACACGGTTCTGACCATGGGTTTATAAGCCTGAGTGCAGCCATCTCGTGGTCGTTAATACCATCGCTTCACCAACAAGATGCACTCGTTCTATGCGAGACTGCTCCTCGTCTTGGGCGCCCTTCTTGGGGTCCTCGATTCTGTTCAGGCAGACAATCCAATAATACAGTCCATCTACACCGCCGATCCTGCTCCAATCGTCGTTGGCGACAGGGTCTACCTCCTCGCTGATCACGATGAAACTGGCTCAACCACTTACAACATGAAAGACTGGCGTCTCTTCTCCACCGCTGTTAGTGATCTGACCTACAAAGACAGTCCTCCAATATCGCTGACACTTTTTTCCAAGGATATGGCTAATTGGCAAGATCATGGTGTTATTGCTTCCATAGCTACCACATTCCCTTGGGCTGATCTGAACGCCTGGGCAGGACAGATCATTGCTCGCAATAATAAATTCTACATGTATCTTCCTATGCGTCGTCGTGGAGGTAACATGGCTATAGGCGTCGCAGTCGCCAACTCAATCACTGGTCCCTGGAAGGATGCATTGGGTAAGCCACTTCTGGAAAATGGCCGCATTGATCCTACAGTCTGGATCGACGATAATGGACAAGCCTATCTTTACTTTGCCAACCCAGGACTCTTTTATGTTAAGCTCAACACTGATATGATATCCTACTCCGGCAGCATTGTTGAGGTCACCACCAATGTCGCCAGCTTCGGAAGCGGTCGCGAGCCAGATAGTACTACTTTTGCTGAAGGACCCTGGGTATACAAGCGCAACAATCTGTACTTTTTGGTGTATGCCGCGAACTGCTGCTCCGAAGACATCAGATACTCTACTGGTCCTTCCATCACAGGACCATGGACGTACCGTGGTGTTATCATGGCATCGGCAGGAAAATCTTTCACCAATCATCCAGCTGTCATCGACTTCAAAGGCAAATCTTACTTCTTCTATCACAATGGCGCCTTACCTGGTGGTAGTGGTTACACACGCTCTATAGCAGTGGAACCCTTCACCTACAATGCAGATGGCACGATACCGCTCCTGACCATGACCAATGCCGGCGCCCCACAGATTGGAACCTTGAACCCGTACACCCGCAATGAAGCAGAGACTATGGCTTTCTCCTCTGGTGTCCAGACTCAAGCTACTTCGGACGGCGGGCTCGCCATCATCAACATCGAGAATGGCGACTATGTCAAAGTCGCTGGTGTTGCTTTCGGCAACGGCGCAAAGTCCTTTTCTGCTCGTGTAGCTTCGGCCACCAGTGGTGGGAAGATCGAGGTTCGCTTGGGTAGTGTCACTAGTACTTTGGTGAGCACCTGTGTTGTGCCTGGTACCAATGGGTGGCAGTCTTGGCAAATGGTTACATGTGCTGTTGGTGGAGCGACTGGAACCAAGGATCTCTACTTGAAGTTCACTGGTGGTAGTGGATACCTGTTCAATGTTGACTATTGGCAATTTACGTAGGTCGAGTGTGGCTTCTAACAAGACACCTTAGCTAAAGACGATACTGCCGAACACCTACTGCGCAATGTGAAAGCGCAATGGTTGACTGCCAGCTAGGGTGTAAGAGCGCTGCAGAATCCGGAAGCTTGTCGCATTGCGAATTAACAGAAGTGTCTATACGTAATACGTAGGGACTAGAGGAGGCGCGCATAATGTACAACTCACTGTTATAGGCTATGGTCGGGGCCGTGTGACATATGCTGAGATTAACTAGCTTGTCGCGATGAGAAGTCAATGTACTTTTGAGCCATGGAATCAAAAGAGATCGGGAAACAAAACATACAGCAGCAGGGATTCCCACGTGGTCACCCACCGTAGTACTAATCTGCCGTTCAACTGCTTATGTATGGCAGAGCGGACGGGATGCCCAGTTTTCAGCTGACTGTGGCCGTATGTGCTTGAATAATCAATCTCAGAATTCATAAAGTGTTGTTCGTAGAAAGGCGGTGAAGACCCAAACCCAATCTCCCCCGAGGTCGCGCGTGGGGCTTGGTGGGGTCCCTGCTCATCCAAGGGTCTCGAAGCTCTCATCACAGTAACATTGCGGCGGGGCCGGACCGTCATTCGACGACAGCGGGAACAATTAATTTCTGCCCCTCTTTGCATCTTCTTTCCCTTTCTCTACATACATCAATTATACAAACATGTCTACTGCAAAGAGATGCCCACCTTTCAGAGCCGAGCACGTTGGCTCGCTGCTCCGCCCCGATGAGCTGGTTCAAAAGCGTTATGCTGTTGCTGCTGGTAAGGCCGATGCTGAGGAATTGAAGCCTATTGAGGACAAGTCTGTCACTGAAGTCGTCAAGCTTCAGAAGGATTGCGGTTTCCATGCTGTTTCCAGTGGAGAGTACACCAGGTATGTGTTTCTTGAGAATTGATTCCATGCGTTTTTCTACCTACGTCCCAATTCAACACCAACCATCATCGACTATAATCCAAAGAAATGCACAACTCGAGAAGAGACTATATGGGGAGAACATGACCGAGCACAAACAAACTCATCAACGAACCCAATTCTAACTTGACGAAAACAGACACATGTTCTGGGGCACCTTTTTCGAAGAACTCCACGGCATGGAAGACCGCCAACTCGGCGTCCTCAAAGGCTACGACGCCTCCATGTTCCGCGACTACGCCCCCGACGTAAAATCCTTCCTCGAGGCCAAAGAAATCCCAAACGCCGTCACCGTCTGCGTTGCCAAAATCCAACATCCCGGCCACAGCAGCAATGCCCGCGAACTCGAAGTCATGAAAGCCAACGTGCCCGAGGAGGAATGGAAGAATATCAAGATTACGGTTATTTCGCCGAGTTGGTATCATTTCAGATACAGGGCTGGCAGAGCTTACCCGAAAGAGGTGTATGCGAATGACGAAGAGTACTTTGCAGATGTGGCAAAGGCATACCAGACGGAGCTAAAACTGCTCCACAACGCCGGCATCCGCAACATCCAAATCGACGACCCCAACCTCGCCTACTTCTGCTCCGAAGCCATGCTCACGGGCTGGAAAGCCGATTCCGGCAACACAAAAACCGCAGACGAAATGTTTGACGCCTACGTCAAGTTCTACAACGCTTGCTTTGAACGCCCTGCAGATATGCATTTGGGCATTCACCTGTGCAGAGGAAACTACATGGGTTCCCGCCACTTCTCAGAGGGAGCTTACGACAACATCGCCGCAAAACTGTTCAAGGATTTGAACGTCGACACGTACTACCTCGAATACGATACCGCTCGCGCAGGCGGTTTCGAACCCCTGAAGCACCTTCCCAAGAACAAGAATGTCATTTTGGGAGTTGTGACCAGCAAATTCCCTGAGCTTGAGGATAAAGAAAAGATGGTGCAGAGGGTGTACCAAGCTGCTGATTTCATTGCCGAGGGCAGTGGACAGAGTAGAGAGGAGGCTCTAGAGCGCGTTGGTGTTTCGCCTCAGTGTGGATTTGCTTCTCACGCCGAGGGCAACTCGTTGGAATACGAGGATATGCGCAAGAAGTTGCAGCTGGTTAGAGGTATTGCTGACCAGATCTGGCCTAGCCAGCCTTAAGACTGTGATGTCTGTTTGATCATCGCCGCATGTTCTCTTCTACCATTTTTGAATGGTAGATAAGGCAGTCCCTTGGAGGAACTTTTTTCTTGAAAACTCTTACATTTTTTTTTTGGAAGAACCGTCGCATTCTATCTCCTTTGTCACACTGCAAAACCATTGACGACTATTCAACAAGTCACGACCTACAACAAAGATACCAACGAACGACCATCACACATATATACACCGGAAAGTACATAACACACTCAAAAAATCATAAAATCTTCAACATTCACAAACATCTGCCTCTCCTAGCTTATCAATCCCTGCCACCCAGCACTACGACTTCCACGACCTGACCCTATTCAGCACTACAAATCTCCAAAGTCCCACCACTCATTAAACATCCTCCCCGAATTCTGGTCCAAAAACTCTGTGATGGCAGCAAGATTCTGATCGTTAAACGCCATATAATTCGGATCCGCAGGCGTAGGAAACTGCGCTACCCCAGGCATATACGCAGGCTGTTGGCCAGGCGTTGCAGGAATTGCAGTGGTAGCTGGAGTAGGTAGAGGAGGCCTGGCGAACGAAGGGCCAATGGTACTTTGGAAGCCATCAGCGGGAGTAATGTTTTGGACCGTTGAAGGGGTGGGTCGTAGCATTGAGGTCGAATTAGTGTCTCTGGTGGCAGCTTCATGGGAGGGAGGTGCGGCGAAGTCTTTGCTGAAGAGACCTTGGCCTGTGGCGATGGATCTGCTCGGTGAGTAGAAGATGAGAATGTCCCAGAGAAGATCTTGTTTGCTGCCGCCTGAAGCTGTGGGTTGAGGACTCGTGGAGCGACGGGATGTGTCCATCGCTTCGAGTCTGTCCAGTGCTTTTCTCTGCGTATTGTGTCAGTGGAATTGAGATTGGTCTTGCTCACCGAAGATTGGACATACCATGCGCTCGACGTTCTTCAACAGCGATGAAAGCTCTCCCAGTTCCTGTCGACCTTTGAACAATCCTTTCTCCGCGTTTTGCCGTAGACTTTGTATCTCTGCATTGCGATAGTGAATAAATACAGTATTCGCGACGGAGATACAGTAAGCCAAGAACGGATCCGAGATACTGATCTGTTTCTCCTCGAGCAGATCCAAACAACGAATGATCCAGTTTGAATGCACCACAACTTGATCCGAAGACGCCTGACTGAATGTCCTAGGGCATCGTCCAGCAGCAGCTATCCGAAGAGATATAAGGAAGGGGTGATTGAGCAGCATGTGAATCGTGTGATACATGAATTGGTTAACCAGCCAGTAGCTCCAGAAAGCCCAGTTCTGCTCGATGGCCTCCTTGGAATGCTGCGTCATCTTCGTTCTATCAAATCGATATTCAGGCCAGAAGTTCGACTCTAACTCTAGCAGTTCTGCCTGAATAGCGGCATAGTCTGATTGTTGCTGCCATGGTGGGTATGGGAGGGTACCATTCTTCGTGTCGGTGACGTACTTGGCAGCCTTCTTGAATATGTCGAACATTGGCAACGTGTTGATGATAATACCCGGAACGGGGCCATCAGCCACGATGTTTTGCGAAGATGGTGATACCAGTTCTCCTTTTGACGTTGCATTGGGACTGACTGGTTTGAACGAAGCATGATAAGTGATGCTTTTGGCGCCTAGTGTCAGAGTTTGTAGATTGAACATGTTCTCCATGATGGCTATACTCCAGAAGCAACGTCGTCTCTCCTCAAGCTCAACCGAGTTGTTGATGACTACTTGTGGGTCAAGAAGGCCGGACGTTTGGGCGAGAGAAATGGCGTTGACGAGGAACAGGTGTGATCGTTGTCCGTTATCGTCTGTCATTGTTAGTCACGAATCGGATCCAGAGAGGAATACACATACTCGTGAAGTCCAGGAATGACAACAGAACAAACGCCTGTATCGTACTCAATCGGACATCTCCAGCAAGGACCCTGCTTAAGGCCAGCTCTCTCGCACGTTGAGCATTAGCCTCACACCAATCATCAACTTCTTGACCTCGCGCATTGAGACGGCCAGCCATGGCAAGAATGGCAAACTGGACTTCGGAACCCCTCGTCATATAATCCTTCTCTAGATTAGGATGGAACAACGGGATTGGCTGACAGTTCCATTTCCTCATGAGAATCGGCACAGCAACCTCGAGGCGTGAAGGCTCATGCGGTATCTGCAGTCCCGATGGAGTGGTCCCATCAGTCATCTCGAGCGATCTCCTTCTCGACGATGGTACTCTAGGTGATGCTCGCGAGCTTTCGACATGGTTCTCAAGCGGTGTCCGGGGTAGTATTGTAGGCGGCGTACCAGGTCTTATCAAGTTAGTAATGTTCTTATCAGTGCGTGCACGAGTCTACGAACATGGCTTTGAGAAGAGTTTCGAGTTTGTTCTCGAGTTCCGAGAAGCGAGCATTCTTTACATCAAGTCAGTACAATGACCAGCTACTTCCTAAATGTCGTTTGGATATGACAGCAGACTTACCATTCGACGCTCGATAGCAGCCGATCTAACCTCCGGCATAGACCCATCGTCCGCATACACACATGTCTGTTTCAACCTAGTGCACAGCGAACACGCAGGCTTCTCCCCAGGACACCTCGACTTCTTGCGACTGCACTCAACAATATCAGTTTCATGGTTCACCAGAAATTTTGTGTTTGCGGTCGCGGTATAGGGGAGACGTACCGGCAGGCTTCACATGCTTGAGACACGCGCTTAGGAGGTCGCCCGCTCTCCGGCGTTTGCTGCACACTGCTGTTCTCAATATCCATTGGGTGAGGTTGAGGGGTGACAAAGGCGGTCCGTCTTGCCGGCCCTGGTTGTCTGTTGTCATACGGGAGCGGTCGCTGAAGATTGCTTCACGGTCCGGCTTGACCCGGCTGGAGGATGCCAAGCAAGAAGGTCCTTTGCAACTTCCCTGCTAGAAGCCGAAGGCGGGCCGGCTTCCGTCTCTTTCTGAGCTTGTTATCGCAGGATGCATCGTTTGAGGTTAGAGATGGCAGGGAAGAGGTCGATTTTTGACGGATATGATTCGTCGTAGGAACAGATGGCACGATAGTATGGTCTACCCGCAAGATATCCCAACCTATGGGGACGGCTAATGTTCCGATGAATATCGAGATATCTTTCTCTGCATTGAGTTGTAATGGGTATGGTGTATCTTCTGCAATCCCAGCGTCACGTCTGCAAAGCAGCTATTCAAAATTGTTCACGATCCTACATCTTGATTGTCCTATCTTAGCCCAGCTCAAGAATCTTGTTGTCCATCTAAGACACGCATAAGAAAGCAGTCTGAACCCGGCTGATACAGCAATTAAGATGGAACCATCAGAAAAGTCGCACCCGGCGACAGAACCCTACGAGACCGAAGTCAAGGAGATGCACGAGACCACATGGAGCTCAACAAGCTCTTCGAATGCTTCACTCAAATCAGCCCACGATGAAGAGAACCTGGATGGCCAAAACGATCACACGGTAGCCTTCGCGGACCTCGAGCCAACTGTTTCCAGGAGTGTCCCATCTCCACCACAATCACACTCTGCATTCTTCGATCCCGACTACGAGGTCAGGTGGGAAGAGAATGACGTTGAAGATCCCAAGAACTGGTCGGTTTGGAGGAAGGCGCATACCATCTTCGCTTG
>Ga0181471_100145_pt2 | contig 12802 bp, 11 predicted proteins | sample InSIn5gowninarea_FD_119083 | JGI IMG/M metagenome (GOLD analysis project Ga0181471, IMG submission 119083) | Clean room microbial communities from NASA Spacecraft Assembly Facility at Jet Propulsion Laboratory, Pasadena, California, USA -... ...
TGTCCATTAAAATTTAATTCAAAAATTATTCTATAAATATGTGATTGGATACGTCATCTTAGAAAATTCTTCTATAAATCTTTAGTAATATCCAACAAATCCCATGAATGACCTCACATTTTAAATATTATTGGTTGTAGGCCATTCCATTATTGCTTCAATTTTTTTTTTAATTCACTACTATCTATTCCTCATAAATAATATACCCAAATAATTAATTTGCTTCCAGTAGAAATAACACTTACTCATTTTGGCATAGAGTTGGTGTTTTGTGATCACTTATAATACTAGTCGTAAGTGATCTTCATGTTCTTCCTTTGACTTTGAGTAAATGAGAAAATCATCAAGAAAAACAATAGAAAACATGTCCAAATGTTGTTTAAAAATTCCATCCATTAAACACATAGATGTAGCTAGTGCATTTGTCTAACCCAATGACACCACTACAAATTCATAGTGTCCATATCTAGTTCTGAAAGTTGTTTTGTTGATATCTTCATCCTTTATTTTTACTTGATGGTAACCAAAACTCAAGTCTATATTCGAAAATATTTTTTCTTCCCTCAGCTAATCAAATAAGTCATCAATTTTAGGTAGAGGGTATTTATTCCTCATAGTAACTTTGTTTAGCTACATAAAGTTAGTATACAACCTCAAAGTTCAATCTTTCTTCTTTATAAAAAGTACTTGTTCTCCCCAAGGAGAGATACTTGGGAACATATACCCATGCTTTAAAAATTCTTATAACTACATTTTCATCTCCTTCAATTTCGGTGTATTCATTCTATATGGGGTCTAAGAGACTATAGCAGCTCCATGCACCAAATTAATATAAAAATCAATATCACGTTTTCATGGAAATCCTAATACTTCTTCAAACACATCTAAAAATTCTTGCCATATTAGAAATTCTATAAGGCTTATCCCTTTGTCTTTTGTTGACTCTTCTACATGTGTTGCATACAATTCACACCCTTTTCTAAAGCATTTCTTCAACTTCAAAGTTGTAATCTGCCCTATAGAGTTAAGACTTGGAATACCTTTCACTATCCTCTGATTTACGTCTTCATTAAGACAAGTAAAGGTTGTGTTATGACAATCCAAAACAACATGATGTCCATCTAACCAATCCATTCCATTAATACACCAATGGAACCAACTGTTAATATGTTCAAATCTACAAAAGCATTGTGTCTATTCATATCTAATGGACAACCCTTTACTATCTCATTGATTTTCTTTTTTGTTCTAGTATCGAATTGAACCAATCATTAATGATTATGTTTACTTCTCATCATATGAAATCTTTCAACAAAATTAGGACCAATATAACTGTAACTTCCTCGAGGATCAACTAAAATTGCAACAAGTTTCTTGGTAATCTTACCTTGAACCTCATCCATGTTGGATTGATGTTCTGCTTGATGATTTTCCAAGGCTGCACAAATTCAAGAAAGGTTCATTTCCACTTCATCAAATGTAGTACCTTCTTGGATGTTGTGCACAATCCTTATCCTATCTTCGTGCTAGGGGAAATCTTTATATAAATGTTCTCCTTCACATCCCCAATATATAATTGGCTACCTTTCCCTTTTTCCCAAAGATTCAACCATTTCTTATCCACTTTGAGCTAGTTGATTATTTTGATAAGTATTATAACTGCTTCTAAATAAGGAAGGTTTGAAACCCTTCTCCTTTGATCTTTATTTTCTTTCTTCTTATCCTTCCAAGACTTCTAAAAAGATAGTCTACCTTTGTTATGATGATATAAGTATTTGGCCTTTCAGATTGCTTATTCAAGAATCTTAGGTTCATCAAATTGGATTCTATCCTTGTATAATGAACGTAGTCCACTTATAAAACATTGTGTCTTTGCCTTCTCATTTTAAATATACCCAACGTATCTTAGCAACTCTACAAACTTTTTCTCATACTCTCCCATGGTCATATTTCCAATTTGATTTCAAGGAACTCCTATATTTTCTTGTCATAATTGTATTCAAAAAGATACTTACACTGAAATATTTCTTGAACTACTTCCAAGAAATATTTATTTCATTGATTCTCGTAACTTTCCTCAGTTGATCCCGCCAAATTGAAGCTTTTCCTTGTAGATTTATATAACAATTCTAGTTTCCAAGTTAATTGAGTAGTTGTATATATGGAAATACTTCCTCATCCTTAAACCAAGATTCAACATCTTCTCCTATTTTATTCTTGCCATCAAAATTAGGTGGCTTGATTTTCCAAAGCTCTCCTTTAAAGATATTTTGTCCATCCTTTCTTCTTTAGTGTCTAACTAAAGATAACTCTGAGTTGCTCATTAGCTCTTCAAAAGTATAAGCCTTATTCACTTAGCGAGGAGAATATTGAGAATTTTGATCTCTAGAATTCTTCTTAAATGTCTAGATCTTCCATGAGACTCCCTCTCTAAGTGAGATCTTCCTTCTTCCACATTCTTTGACCCAGATCCATCATACATCTACGTCTGTAATCGATTCAAGCTCTAAACTATTTTAGTGTTTGGTTGATTATGCCTTATCATCCTCTCATTATCATCTCTACAAGTCTGAACTTCCATCTTTAATCTCCACGCGATTTCTACTAGTTCTAAAGGCTCAATCCTTTCTTAGTTCACATTAGACGTTGTCGCTTCATTCCCCACACTTATATTTTATCTGTTGAAATCTTCTTCATAGTTGTAAGGATCATATCTATCCTTCATATTTCTTACTCATAAGCTTAATCTTCAATTTTGACCTTTAATGATCCCTGATATGGCATTGTATATGTAAAGTGTTCATACAATTATACTTGTTAGTTGCATTTCATTTCCAAAATTTGCATAAATTATTTTATATATGCATTTTAGAAAATAATCCACATTGATAATTTTTTGTCAAATCAAGACTATAGGTTCATTATATCCCAAATTTTGGAGAAATCAAAGCTACTTCTCCAATATCTAAATATTCTATTTTATTCTCCTCTATAATATATATCCAATGATTGCACTATTGTTCCATTCTAAGCTTGAAGATATGGGCTACAGAGAGGCCCACACCTTCCTTCGCCACTAAGGAAAGTTCTATAATAAAGATTTAGTATGTTTAGTTCGCTTCCAGCTTTTTATATTATAAAGATTTACTAAGTTCAATTAGTTTCATCCTTTTCTGTTTTATCAATCATATAAAGAGAAGGAAAAAAACGCCTAGCTTTTTCTATTGTAAAGATTTAGTAAGCCTTTTCTATTTTAATAGACAAAATAAAGACAAGGAAAAAGCCACCTTGCACAATAAAAGGCGCACCTCTCTCTCTCTCAAAATGAATGAAAGTCATTTTCTCTTATTCATTGTTTATGAGTTATGGAGACAAATTTTAACATCTCCATGTAGATCAAATGTTATTAGAGCATGCTCGCTCCTAACACCTGATCCAATTTTTGCACCAGCATTGCATTTGGATTCCACGTATAGTTTTATTTATCTTGCCGAGTTATTTCTATCATATGCAAGTCCATCATCAATGCAATTTTCTCTGGTGGCTCAATCTCTCTTCCAGTTATCTTCTTAGGTCCTAAGCATAGTGTTTTGCTTGCAGCACAAGCCATCATTCTATGGAGGTTGATATTCTAGGATATTTATTAAGTAGTAGTTTTGTTTGGGTAACCAGGTGTCTCCACCCTCTTGTTGATGGGTTTCCTCTCAACAGAGAAAATAATCCATGAGAAGTTCCCAATTAGCCCCTCTCACATTTGGTATTACTATTTTCGACGGAATTACTAGCTCCATTACCCTTTAGGGTGCTTTGCCTTTCCTCAGAAAGGGATTTTAGTCACAATTTTGATAATAAGTTTTAAGTTTATGATAGTATAATAGGGAAAGGATTGCTTAAAATTAAGTTGTAAGACACGACATTTAGAAAATGTTCATTAGCAGCAGCATACAACATTTATGACAGCATAATGGTGAAAGGATTGCTTAAAATTAAGTTGTAAGACACAACATTTAGAAAAAGTTCATTAGCAACATCACACAACATCATAGCTAACTTTAACCGAAATAGTTCAATTAAGTTATATTTTCATTCATAAATCAACTAGATGAAAACGAACATAGTGAATGATTATAAGAATGCACAGCATGATTTAACTGATCGGAAGCGAAATGATCAAATCATTAAAACAATAATCACCATTATAGAGATTGATCTAAGAAAAGTCATCAACCAACCACCCTATGTTTCAAGCGAACATCCATCTTTCTTATTTCATTTTGTTGTTCCAAGAAACTTTACAAAAGAGAAGTCTTTTGTAAACTCTTTCCCCCCCCTCTCCTCGTCCAGGGCCATCGAATATTTATAACCATAAAAGATAACAGTTTGACAGTTTTAAAATTGAATGAACAGTGAAATAGAACGCTTTCCTAATTGCTTTTCATATAACTTCCATTTTTCACTACGGTTTGGAATCCCCTCAGTTTGGCTTTCCTCTTCCTTCACCTTTGCATCTTTGATTTTTGGGGCTCTTAACTAGGCTTGATGCATCTCTTGGTTGGACTTTCTTCGAGATGGCCATTACCATTTTCGAGGCCTGAGGTCTTGGTAGAGTGGATCGAAACCTTTTCAAAACCCGGTGGTCTATCCTCACCGAGGCCCGAATATTTTAATCCTTCTCAGAGCTTCATCGTTCGAGGCTCAAACTCTTTTATGAGAGTCGTCCTGGAGCATGGAGTAACCTATTTCTAGTCAAGAAGGATTAGTGTAACATTATTGTAAATTAACTTGTAAATATTAGGTTAGTTAATTAGGGATTTAATTCTCATTAGGAGAATTAAAATAAGAATATCTTTTTATTTAATTAAATAAAAGAGGAATATGAAGAGTCTTCATATTTTCCGAATTTATGTAAATTAAAGAAATTCCAAGGGACACTTTGAGAATATGAAAAGCCAAAGGTCAATGTAACTCAAAGGTCACCTTAGAACTTTATATATGTAACTTTCTCATTTGAGAGAGGGGTTGAAACTTCTCTTCTCATGCTTTTAGTTGATCGGTTAATGATAGTAGATTGTTCTCCACATTCTCTTTAGTCCGTTGAGTTGTGAGATGAGGAAGTATTTGTTGGTTTTATTGCATATTGTTCATTGCCATATGTGGACTATTCTCTTATGCATTGAGTAATGTGGATCATGTTGAGTGCAACATGTGTTGTGAATTGTTTCCTTTTGCATGCAAAACTTAAGATAATTGTCGAACTAATGTTTAGGTGTTTCTAATCACAAGGCAATTGGTACTTTGGTAATTTTGAACTGTTTCACTTTGCTTGAGCCTCAATTGAAAGTAAGTTATTCATGAACATTTCATTAAACTATTTCATGGATTTGATGGGTTGCTTATGCTTGTGGTTGGAGTTTTAGTTAAGCTCTCGCGAGATAGATTAGAGTAGATTAGATTAGAATAGTTTGGTTAGAATAGATAGATACCTGCGACCATTATCTTCTCTTATTCTTGAGATTTAAATCCCACCATACAAACCCCCCTAGAATGGTAATGGGGCTATAATCCCATCGGGCCTACCACACCAAACATTTGTGAGTCTAATTGGGACTTGCGGAACAAGCAGTGACCCCCTTTGTTGCGATGGATTTTTCCCGCATCAACAAAACTGCCTCTAGAAATAGGGTCAACCAAAAGCTTTAATTGTCATATCCATTCCATATATTAAAAATGGTTGTTGATTTCATGTACAAAGTGAATGTTTGATTTCGTTGCACTAATGATTCTAACTGTTCTTTGTGATTTATTTTATGGCCAGCAGACATAATACTGAAAAGATTTCAACAGGCCCTAACCAACCACATTTGCGAGAAGTGAAAGATTCAGTGATTTCCTCAAAGAAACAGTTAGAAGTACTATCTGATTTTATTTCATCTCAATTTCTCAAATGATATCCTCCTGAGATTCCTACAAAACCTGCTCTTGATTTGTCTTACACTTCTTCACCTGATATTCCACTCCAAGACTCTTCTTCAAATGAAGAGCTTCGAGGTGTCTTTTCTAAAGAACCTTTGCACCTTATTCCTAAAACTAAAGTTAACCAACTTCGTCATCATACTCAATCCTACCTCAAGTCTCTTGGTCAAATTCCTATAATATATCAAATACCAAGATCTGGAGTCTCTCAAAGGAGAACCCAACCATACGGTGACGACGAGACTCTTACATCTAGACTTGATGATCTTATAATTGATACAATTTCTGAGATTTGTTAACCCATCATAGACATAGCTCATTCTGAGACTCCTGAAGACCCTGAATTTCAAAACCTTGTGGATTTTCAAGAAGAAGATCCTACATTCTTCGACTTTCCTAAAACTCAACCAGGTGGTTCTGGACCTCCTGAGCCTCCTGAGACAAATCCACCCTTGGATTCTATCCCATCACCTCGATTGAATTTCACTTTTGGAGGTAGCATAGCAACCAACCCATAGTGGATCACTATTAATGCTCTTTCCATTCCTGGACCTCAAAATCCTCTACCCAAGCATCTAGAAAAAATATTTCCCACGTTTGATCTCAATGATGATATATTACCTAAAGACGCTATCAATAAATTCATGCTTGCTATGAAAATAATGAATGTACAACATGAAGATGTGGCATGCAGGTTTTTTTGTTTTACCTTGCAGGAAAAGGCATCATCATGGTTTTTTAGCCTTCCCCCAAGATCAGTTACTTCTTGGCAACAGTTTGAAACTGCATTTATCACTCAATTTGGTGATGATAAAACATCAGGGACCTTGTTCTTATATCTTTCAAGGTTAAGAATCAATAAGAAGGAAAAGGTTAAGGAGTTCAATCAAAAATCTATCACTCTCCTTAATAAGATCCTTGATAAGCCAGCAGAGGCGGTTCAAATTGAGTTTTATACGTCCGCCTTGCCACCACCAATTTCCATATTTGTAAAGAGGAAAGAAATACGAACTTTGGCAGAGAATTTTTTGCAAGCCATCAAAGTTGAAAAGGATTTAGCAGCAATTTCTACTCATCCAGGAAATGAGGAAAGCGAAGCCTCCACCTCAAAAAAGAATGGGAGAAAAATCAAGGAGACAGAGTTAAACGGGAAAGATGTGGTAATTTTGCAACTGTAGAATGACATCATGAATTTGAAAAGAAATAAAGGATAAGGGAAGAAACTTTTCAAGAAAAAAACTAATAAAAACACTTCCCCTCAAATTCCTCCTACTTCAGGAATTAACTTGGAAGACTATGCGATGGACAACTTTTGTCGCGCACATGATGTAAATCATTCAGAGAAAACTTGTCTGGAGTTCATGAATTCATTCAATGAAATGATACTTCCATGGGAACTTCAAGAAGAAGATGAGGAGGAGGAGAAAGAAGAGGCAGAACCCTCATCGAATTTGCATCTCATTTGGGATGACATTGAATTAGATGATATAGATGATGATGTAATGGAGGAACCATGTGTGGCAAATGATTATAATCTTTGGAGTAAGAGTGCACCTAAAACTAGTGATTTTCCATCTGGTTCGAAGACAGGATCATCATAACATACCAGAGATATTAGGAGGAATCCAACCACTGCTCAAACCACCACAAGCATGGACTAAACACAGAATATCTTAGGTGCTTTGAAATTGGACTATGATGTGGTGGAAGATTTAAAGAAGATGAAAGTGAACATTATGGTGTTTGAACTATGCAAGATAACACAACTGAGGGAGCAATTACGAGAAACTTTACAACACATACAAGGCCCTCGGGATGTGGTAGTTGGTAACTCTAAAGTGACGCAAAAGGGAAAAATTACGAAAGCTACGAAAATAGTTAAAGCATCGAGTGTCATGAACACCTCCAATGTTGAAAGTAAGGAGAAAACAACTATGGAAGAGAAGAGAGCTAATCCTAAAGCGGATGGGGTTTTAATTTGAAGAAAAACACAATCTTAAACCCCACCCTTTCTCTTAACCTTTTATATTTTCAATCGAAATGTTCATAATTGTCTTGTTGATTCAGGGGCTTCATCAAATGTGATTCCATATTTGGTTTGTAAGAAGTTAAATGCAAAACCCTGGATAAGCAAGACAAATGTTATCCAATTAGACCGATCACATGTAGAGGTTTTTGGAGAACTAAAGGATGTGTTGATTCGCCTCTCTTCAAATTCCAAGGTACATCAAACAACTGACATAATAGTTGTTGATATCCCAGAGGCATATGGGGTGATTTTAAGCATAGATTGTTTGGCCAAGCTTAATGGATACTTTGCCACCAATTGGTCTCATCTATGGTTACCATACAAAGGTCAACCAAACAAAATCAAGGTAGAGAGAGAACATTATATGAAACATACGGTAACCAAACTTAACGATCCTAACAAGTCGGTAATGTTTTCTAGATCTATTCTTGGTAACTTATGCTTTGAAACATTCTTTAAAGAATTGGAAGCTGAATTATCTCCTCCTGTGAACTCATATAAGCAAACTGAACTCCTTCACTCAAACCATATTGCCGAATTAAATTGTACATTAGTAGATAACAGAAATGATGCATCAATAGGTTCTAGTTCTTGTACATTATTAAATTATAGTTTTACTAACCTTTGTACACAATTAACTAACCATAAATTATGGACTTTGTACTTTGATACTTCCAAGAATACACAAGGAGTAGATGTTGGTTGCCTCCTAGTAGAGCCGTGTGGCATTCGAACTTATTTTGCCTATCACCTGGAATGTAAATGCACAAACAATGATGTCGAGTACGAGGCCCTAATGCAAGGACTCAAGAAGGCGATCAATTTAAAAGTCAAAAGTATAGAGGTATTTGGTGACTCTCGGTTAGTCATCAAACAGGTGAGAAATTCCACGTTTAGTACTTTCTATCACCTCGACAATTACCAGCGAGAGGTATGGAGTTTCATAAATAAATTTGATTCATTCGATATCAAATTCATTCCTCATACAAATAATTATGATATTAGCATGTTAATTGATGAGGCCTTTAATTTAAATCTCGATGATAGTTCCATTGATATGAAATTTAATGTTGAAACTTGTAGGCCTTTGATCCCAAGAACCAATTGGAGAAACTCGAATGATGACCAACATATGTTAGAACATTCACAATGAAAACATGTTTCCAAGGGATCGATAGTTAAATAGAAACAACATGAAGCCTTTCTCCAGGCTCCAGTATCAGATCAAAATCCTGAACTTCAAGATCTTTTGGAGAATAATTTCGGCCTTCAGGACACATACAAAGGAATAATGAAGGGGTCTTTACAACAAGAGTTTAGAAAGTTATATTCATCACCAAAACTAGTTGTTAAAATGAAACCTAACAAGTTATTAGCAACTCGAATAATTATCTTAATCCATGCGCAAAAAGGACGAGCTGTGAAATTGAAGTTCGTTTGATACCAATTGCCTGATGACATATTGTTGAAGAGGAACTTTGATAGTTACTTATGGCAACAGTATATTCAAGCCAATGCCATCAAATACAAAGATTTCCACAAGACCAAAAGTCCAATGGACAAATATTCAATGCCTCTACACTCCATGACAATTGAACATCCATCCAAATTAGGGAAGTTGAATAGAGTTGGTAAGATCTTTCTAGATTTGTTTGACCTGCATAAGTATACTATTATCACTACTATTCACTTTATGATTGATGATGTTGAGTCTAGTCAATCTTTTCAACCCAATGTCTTTAAGAAGTTTGGATCCCCTTACCGTTTGTTCATGAAACTAATTTCTAAGAATTTAATTGACTGTTTACTCCAAACCACTCAAAAGATCATTATCAAACATGAAGAAGACTGGCATGCTAGGGTGACATATCAAACTGTTTTTGGGGATATTTTCATTTCCTCTTGTCAGTAGCAAGAAATTAATTCTTCCCCCAAATATTTATTTATCATCACTCCTATTAGCTCAATTTTCCCAAGAACAGTCTTTTGTTATACAATTTCAAATCAAATATTTATTGAAAATAGAAATATAAGCAATGATCATAAAGCAATGATCATAAAGAAGAGATTCATATCTATGCATATAGCAAACTTTGCTCTCAAATCAATAATTTGGTGTCGAATGGGGAGAAAGTCGGAAAGATTAAAATGAAACATGCACAAAAGCTCTGGCTTGATCCATATAGGGAGACTTGGAAAACCTCCCTATCAATACCCTGTTCCTGAAGTGATGGTTTATTTAACTTCCCGTGGGTAGTTTTTTTTACATTATGTATATATGCATTTTGATTTATTTTATTTCATGCATAATCCATTATTTTCAATAAGAGAACTTGTCAACGTAGTTACATCTAATTATCGATCAGTTGACTATAATTTCATAGATATTGTAATTTTGTTCAGGTCACCATTATTTCAGGATACATTTTGAATAAAGTATCTCTCTCATGTGCTAATCAAAGTATATTTTATGTTTTCAATTGTCTCCATTTACATCAAATAGATTTACCAAGACAAGATAAGATATGCTCCTCAAATGAGAATACCTTCTTGGTATATATAGGAGACCAAGGGGTATGACTAAAGGACACCAGCTGACATCCCTAATATAACTATTCTAATGTAAGGGCACAACAACAATAGTAGTGGGCTTATATGGGGCACACAATAACAATATAGGGGTTGGATGAGTAGTAGTAGGATTATGGCATTTACCTGAGCACTTAATGGTTGATCCATTTGCAACCATCACTTGAAACTCTGGTGCTGGATATATGAAACAATTCAAATCCTTCGCTATCTTAGAATGAATAAAATTATGTGTACTACCAGAATCAATCAACACTATCACCTTTTTCTTCTTGATATATCCTTCTATCTTTAGGGTTTGAGGTGTAGTAATTCCTGCCAAGGCATTACAAGATATGGTGGGAGTGATTTCTTCAATTGTTTCTTCCTTTTTTTCTTCGAGTATTTCGTTCTCTTTTTCTTCGTGTGTTTCTTGCTCTTTTTCTTCCTCCTCTTCACAATCTATGTAGAATAATTTCTTCTCACCAGACCTATGTCCTTTACTGTACTTGCTATCACAATTGAAGCATAGACCCTTTGCTCTTCTTTCATCCATTTGTTGGGGCGTCAACCTTGTAGGTTTGGGTAAGTTAGAAGAAGGAGCATTATTTTCTCTATAGGGGTTAGAGGGGAACCTTTTAGTAGTCATCGTCATATTTTTACTTTCAACCCTCCTTGCCAACTTGAAGGCCTTCTCTAAGGATGTTGGTTCAAGGATACGTAATTCATGTTGAATGTTATCCTTCAAGGTTCCCATAAACAGATCCAATAAATTATCAGTTGGGATGTTTTTCACTCTAAGACTCAACTTTTGAAATTGTTGAATGTGTTCAGCAAATAAGCCCTTTTGTTTGAGATTTACCAATTGGCTAAAGAATGTATTATTCTTATCATCATGGTAGGATATCAATTCTTCCGTAAAAATGGACCAAGAGATAATAGTGTCCTTTTTCTGTTCACAAAGCCATTGGTACCATACAAATTGTTCAGGTTCTAAATATAATGATGCAATAGTTACCTTTTGTAAGTTTGGAACCTGGTGTAGATCAAAGAACTGCTCCATTTGGAATATCCATGTGATAGAGTCTTTTCCATCAAACTTCCTCATGTCAATCATGGGAAGTTGAATACCCCTTGGGAACCATCCTTGATTGCTTCCAATGTTAGAATCGAACCCTCCCGGAGTAGACTTACTAAAGGATGGTTTCTCAAAATGAGAACTATTTCTTTCATCATGAGTACCTTGGCCCACATTATCATCATTAGGAAGCTTTTCCTGGGGGTGTTGTATGAGATTAACAATTGTTTCCAACTTCTTCTCCATATTCCCCATATTCATTTCCAACATATTCCCCATATTCGTTTCCAACTTCTTCTCCATGTTCCCCATACTTTCCGCCATTTCCACTTGTAAATTAGACAAATCCCCTATTTTCACAGAACCTTTCATGTTCTTCTCCAAGTCTCCCCTTAATTTATTTATACGCTGGTCCAATTCTCCTTTACTCACCAATCCTTTAACCAAACCTTCCACCTGAGACAACCGAAAAGACATGTCTTCACTTTCATCAAAGGTCACAGATGAATCTTCTAGTTGTTTAGCTAGAGTAGCATTTTTCTTTGGTGGCATTTTAACAATGTAACACTAAAGTGAAAGAATTCTCAAATGGATTTTCTAGTCAAAAGATGTGCAGAATTCAAAAAAAACTCACCTTCAAAAAACCCCGATTGGGAGAATATTTTGTTGTCCGACCTTCCAACTGATGTAACTTTGAAATTTATGCCCTTATAATTTTGAAAATGATGCCTTTAGTAGCCTTGGATCTCCTCTTTCCAAATCTGAAGGTTTCGTCAAATTCTAATATGCCAAGAGAAAATGGTGACAATTTTCCCACAATGTGTTGATTTTGGGACTATTTAGAATAGCGAACTTGTATTGAATACCACATGTCATTGTTTTAACTTTTGTTTCTGAAACTAGTACCAGCGAAACTTCAGTTTGTTCCCTAACGAGTCCAACCAGTTTCACTCAATTTGGAGCTACCTAGCTTTAGATATATACTTTTTACCTGGAACACCTCTTCGAGATAGGATTTTGGACTATTCAGGAGAGCGAACTTGTATGGCTTGCCACGTGTCATTGTTTTCATTTCAGGTTCTGAACTTGATACTAGAAAATATTCAGTTCGTGCCCTAACCATTCCAACTAGTTTCACACAATTTGGATCTATA
>Ga0181471_100467_pt1 | contig 12793 bp, 4 predicted proteins | sample InSIn5gowninarea_FD_119083 | JGI IMG/M metagenome (GOLD analysis project Ga0181471, IMG submission 119083) | Clean room microbial communities from NASA Spacecraft Assembly Facility at Jet Propulsion Laboratory, Pasadena, California, USA -... ...
TACGTGGTTTACCTCGATGATATTCTCATCTTTTCGGAGACTAAGGAGGAGCATGTTAAGCACGTTAAGCTTATACTACAGCGACTAATAGACTAGAAGCTATACGTAAAGCTAAGTAAATGCGAATTCTATACCATAGAGGTTAATTTCCTAGGCTTTAGAGTAGGCATTAATGGCGTTTCTATAGAGCCAGATCGCATTTAAGGCAGTAGAGGAGTGGGAAGCTCTAAGTAGCTTCCGTGATATCTAGGTTTTTATTAGATTTGCTAATTTCTACAGAGGATTCGTGTATGCGTACTCAGATAAGGTAAAAGGAATGCTTTAATTACTAGCCAGATACCATAAGAACCGGAAAGCACTATAGGAGTAGACAGACAACGCCGCACTATCGTTTTAGCTACTAAAGGAAGCTTTTACGTCCGCCTAGGTACTACGCTATTTTAATCCCAATTTGCTAATTAAGGTAATTACCAATGCTTTATTATTTGCCTACGGCGGCATCCTTGTCTAACTAATATAAGCAGAAGGGGCGAATTTAAATAGAAAAGTACATTAGCAACCGGTGGTCTTCTATAGTAAAAAATTTACTAATATGTAGGTTAGGTACAATACTCACAATCGCGAACTAATAGCGATTTAGGCGTGCCTAAACTATTAGAGGCACTACTGCGTAGGGGCAACGTACCCTATACGGGTCGTCATAAACCACAACAACCTGCGTTAGTTTATAATAACTAAAAAGCTAAATAGTAGGCAGGCCAGATGGGTAGAGTCCTTAGCTGCCTTTAACTTTATAATTAAGTATAAAGCAGGTTCACTAAACCTAGCTGATGGGCTATCCCGCCGACCTAACTATATAGATAATAGTATTAAGGTTAATAGCCACAGCATAATGTTACCGACGTTGTAATAAAAATTACGTAAGTACCCATTACACGCTAAGGATGTGTTTATAGAGCTCGCTGAGGCAGCTTAGATAGAGGTATATAAGGGGACCGTCTAGAATCTAGACGATATAGAAGTAGAGCAGCCTAATCAGCTAACTTATTAGATTACTTATGTAGCCGACTAGGCACAAGAATCGCGTAATAGGAGTGACGTGGACGTAGATATAGAGTTCACTAGTAATAGTGTAAGTAGGCTGCACTATCTACCTCGACGATTAATCGTAGTAGCGGTAATCAACGAAACGGCGTATATTAAACCACCTTAAGCACTACTAGATGTAATCCGCAACGCCTAAGTAGCTAAAGTAGAGCTTAAGGGGCCCGTAGCCGGAGCCTCTAGAGTAGAGGAGAAGAGCTAGAGCAAGAGTAATAATAGTCTTACTCTAAGGCACGAAAAGATTTACGTGCCTAAGTCAGCTCCGTTAATTAATAAGATCCTTTAACGGAACCATAATAATCCTATAGGGGGCCATTATAGATCTACTAAGATAGTAGAAAGTCTGCGTAGGAAGTACTAGTGGCCTACACTTACAGATAATGTAAGAACTTATACGAAGTAATGTAATGTATATTAGCATTATAAAGTACGTAGACATGCGAAGTATAGTTACCTAAAGCCATTACAGGCGTCCGAGGAGGCGTTTAGGTACTAGTTAATAGACTTCATTAGCAACCTACCTCCTTCTAGGTCTCTAGATGGTAAGGTTTGCGATAGATTACTCGTAATAGTAGATAGACTCACTAAGTTTATCGAGTATCTTCCCGTATAATAACGATCGGTAGCTAAGAGCTTAGGGAGCTAGTATAGTAAAATAGACGCTATCGATTTAGGAGATGACGCTGCTAGTGACTAACTTTATATAGTAGAGGCGTCTATAATCTATAACTATATAGTAGCAGTAGTGAGCGTAGCATTATTAGAAAGGAACGGAACTAAGCTGAAGTTAGGAGTAGTTAGAGCAATGGTACTACTATCGTAGACTAGGATACTAGAATCTACTAGGTGTTAGAATTACTAGTGTTCTAGAACATTCTATCATGTTCTAGAAGTACTAGACCTATTAATAGTAAGGATTACTAAGTCCTTCTATTAGTAAGAAAAGAAAGAACTAGAAGATTCTAGTAGATTCTACAAGGTTCTATTACCTTCTAGAACTATCTAGACTCTTCTATTAATAACTAGCTTTGTAATCCAACATTACTAAGCTAGGAATACTAGAACATTCTATATTACAAATCTATAGAATCTTCTAGTTATTCTAGATTGCCACCTCATGTATATAAACCTAGTCTATCCCTTACTTAGTTTCTTTCTTACTACAAGTCAATTCAATCCTTTCCTTAATCAGTTACTACTATAAGTCCTTTGGCTTCAACCCTACCTTATCTTATTAGATACTTCCCTATACCCTTAGCACTTAATATACCTCCCTATTAAGTTCTAACACTAGGACGAGGTAAAAGAATACTAGTTAAGTCTTTATAATCTTACATATCCAAGGGTTAGTGTTGTCTTTAAGGATAGCACCTCCCTTTTCTACATTACTCTTTATTACATTTTACCTATCTGCTCTAACTATATTTCCTTATGTTCTAAACAGGTCTAGCCTATTAATAAAAGCTTTATTAATTACGCTAATCACTGCATCTCTCTCTCTTAATAGTAACGCCACATTCTTAAGTCCACGCTAGAGATAGCCGCTGATGTTGTTATCGTTTAATACTATAGTGAGATTACTAATAAGTGCATCTATAAAAGTCCATCTTACGCGAACGATCTTAAGGTAAGTAGTATTCTCTTTCAGCTACTATTTAACTTTATTAGTTATAGTAATAAGCTCTCGATGCACGACTTCAAAGGTTAGTAGGTTAGCGGAGTAAAGTTAGCGGTATGCGGCATTAGCTTTAGCACGTGTAGCTTTATAGTAGTTAATGAAAGGTAACTAGCTCTAGTAGTGTTAGATGCCTGCTGTAGAGATCTTATAGAGTAGCTAGTCCTTTCGAGCTTATAACATAACTATATACTCGTGTAGTCTGTTAGGGGTCTGTACTACCTCTTCTTTTAAGTCGTTAATAATAGCCTAGCAGTTTAGCTATGCTCTAAAGGCGTAACCACTATTAAACTCGTTCGTAAGGTAGAACGGCATTAGTTTATCATTACTAAAGTTAGTGTTCTGCGAGAGGAAGGTGTGCATATTTTAACTAGAAGAAAAGGATATGAGTGATAAAATAGTCTAAGTGCTTAAGTTAAGAGGTAGAACGGTAAATCGAGACGTAAGAGCAACTTAGGTGGATAAGGAAGCAGCTAGAGCTAGGGCGATGCTCTAGAACCTCATTATAGCGCGTCTCTAACTAGTAAGCTCATTAGGATTAGCTAGATAAGGAGAAGAAGCGGGACGCTTTCTATTATTATTAGATAAAGACATCGTGAAAATAGGTGAGATGTAAGATTAGTAAGGGTTGTTATAAGTGATGTGTGAGGTGAATGTTGTGGTGGTGAATGTTGTGGTAGTAAATGTTATAGTGGTGAATATTATGGTAGTGAATGCAGTGGTGGTAAATGTAGATGAAAGATAGTTAAAAGAAGGGATGGAGATTAGAAGAAAAGTGTTAAGAAATGGAGGTATATATATCTTGCTGAAAGAGTGTGTGAATTATAAATGAATAAAGCGCGTGTGAATTAGTTTGTTAAATTTATAAGATATGATTACTAATAAGTTGATTGTGTAGTAGCATATAAGTTAATTATAAAGAAGAATAAGTTCATTATGCAGCTAATGTTCTTTGTGCTCTTTATATAAGATCTTTCTAAGATGCATGAAAATGCACGAGCGATAACTCGTAGCGTCGCTTCTTCAAAAAGTAATAAAGGAAAGTGATAAAGAAAAGGGATAAAGAAAAGCAATAAAGATAGTAGGTTATATATTAAACACCTATACGGAAATAGCTATTTGATATTAGATTAAATAGTAGACATGACCTACTAAAGTCTATAGCTAGGTTTATCTAGTACGCATGTCTACTACTGTGTGCTCGCCTCGCTCTAGTAAGAAAATCGATCTCTATCTATATATTAAGCTAGGTAATAACCCGAGCTAAGCTCCTAAAGAGTAGTACTTATCTAGTACCTATAGGGATAGTCCTATACGCTATCTCTTATTAGGAGTCGTAAGTAGTCTTCTTTTATAGTACACCTTAAGATCGTTAATATAGTACTCTTTAACTTTACTACTCCTAGTTAGCTTTATAACCTAACCGATAACCTTGCTTTCTCTAACTATATTAATTGGTTTACGTAGCTTAGTGTACCGAGGCTAAAGTTTGCGTGACTTATTAGTATTAAACCTACCTTCTCTAATAAGCACTAAGTTACTAACCTTAGGTTTCTTAAACGGTAGATCTGTTTACTAGGCAACAACCTTAGAGTTCTGACTCGTCTATATAGTACGGTAGATCTGTTTACTAGGCAACAACCTTAGAGTTCTGACTCGTCTATATAGTAATAGTACAACGTCGCTCCTCTACCCTTTACTTAAGTGCAGCGGCTATAGCGTCTATAGTTGATAGCGCTATCGCGAAGTTAATCACGTTATATAGAAATGTGTCTCTTAGCGCTAGATACTCTCCTTAGGGAATGAATCCTAGCATTAATTCGGCTAGTATAAACGCTAAAAGTTTAACATATCGAGTGTTAATAGTAAGCTAGATCTCGCTAAGGCACGTTCCCTATATAAAGCGTAGCTGTAGATTATTAAGCGCGTATTTTCTAAGGATGCTTACTACTATCTACACGTATCTCTTAGGCAGACCGTGCGACTTATGATAGAACCGCGGCGTATATATTACTTAGATATTATTATCTCCGCAGAAGCCCTTAACTTCTACGTTAGTAAAGTGCGTTCCTATATTAAAGGATAAAGTATTAGGCAATCCGAAAGCTAGTATAATAACCTGCTTAACTATCTTAATAGTTGTCTTACTATTAGTAATTATGCACGCTATTAGCTACATGAATCTAGTGAAGTAGTCGACTGTAAGCAATATATACGAAGCTCTAGTAACTAAGTAAGGTAGTAAGATCGGGCTAATGTAATCTATTACTATAACTAACATTAGAGAAAAGTGCTGCCGGGGAATAGATGATGTACTAGTATACTTATTAGTATTACGCTAGCAAGGTTCGTACCCTTTCACCTATCTAGTAACATCTTCCACTCTAGTTAGCCACTAGAACTCCCCCCGCAAACGTGTAAGTGTAATTTCCACTATAAAGTGTCCTATATGTTTATAGAATGCTATTAAAATAGCCTTACGATCTTCGCTTAGTACGTATCTTATATTTTTACCGTTCTATTCTTAGTATAAAAGTATGTTCCTTGTAAAACCCCTTTAACTTCTTATGAATTACCTACACCTAATCTTTACAGAATCCTAGCGACAACATGTGCTAGAACCCTTTTATAATATATTTAGCAATGTCTCTATATTCGCGACTATTAACATACTATACACGAGCTCTGTACTACTCTATATCCTATCCTACTTTAGGAATTACGGGTCTTAGCGCTACTATACGCGCTCGATCCTAATTAGCTATTAGAGCAGCCGACGTAGCGTCGGCTAGACCCTATTCTTCCTAATTAGTTACTAGAGCAGCTGACGTAGCGTCGGCTAGACCCTATCCTTCCTAATTAGCTATAGAAGTTACGGGGTTTAAGGGTATAAAAACTTCAATTCTCGGCCGGGTATTCTCCGGAACTAGATTATTGTTAAAATGCACGCGTCGCGCAGCTCGCTTAGCTATACTAATATCGTTTAGCGTTATATTAAAGCTAGGTCCTATAAGCTCGTCCTTAGATAAGTTATTAATAACGTCCGCGGCTATACCTTTAATGTCCTTAAACCTCTTAAGGTATCTAGAGTAAGACTTTTATTAGTAAATAGGTAGTATCCTGCTAAGACTATCCGCAATGCCTATTAGTGCGGACTTATTAGGGCGGTGATATATAATATACTAATACTCGTTAATACGGTCCTACTAGTTAAGAATACGCGTCGACTGAGCGGTGTTACCTATAGAAAGGATGCTACTAAGTGCTTTATAGTTAGTGTAAATATAAAGCTTATATCGATTATTATACACTAGCTATCTAACTTCTTCTAGATATAGTAGTACTATAAGAAACTCCTTCTCGGTTATAGAGTATCTGCGCTAGAAGTTATTAAACTTAAATAATATAAATATCACGATGCGTATATCTCCTAAGTTCTTATCCGTAGCGACCGCGTTAGGTTTACTATTAATAAGCTAGAATAAACAACTACCGATGCTAGTTAACTTATATTAGTTAATAGATAGAAGGGGAGTGCTAGGTCTATACTATAATATACATTCTCCTCGACAGCCTTCTTAATAGTCTAGAATGCTTTCTCCTAGCGCTCGGTCTATGTGAATGTATTAGCATCGACACGTTATGTCCTGATAGAAACTTTACTACCTAGAGTCATACGCTTCTCCTCTGTTTAGTAAGCTTCGATTATAATTAAGACCAAATCGGTTCGTTCTAGAATAAACCGTCTAAGGAACGGAGTCACCTAAATAAACGTATTAAGCTCAGCTCTATAGGTAGGTAATAGAAAGTCTATGATGCGACGTAGGTGCTTAACTAATAGACGAAGTCCCTTAATGCCTCTAGTAAAGCTAATAAAGTTCATGTTCTCTATAAAGTAAAAGAATTTCTTGCCTAATAAGTATACTAGTACCTATGCGCACCTAGGAAAATACTTTATATGTAGTATACGGTACATCTCATCTAACAGCGGCTATATTATGGTTGTTATGGAGAAACAATGTTTTTAATTACTTTACCTTATATGCAACTCGTGGAGTTATATAGGGCTATATATACATAGTAAGGAGTGAGAGATAGTGTAGCGCGTTACCCTTTTTCTCACTCCGGCATAGTGCAGAGGTACTCTATATTTTCATAGTGAACTACACCCGACCTTAAATAGTTCTAAGCTAGTAGTCTCCTATACACCTCTAACACACCCGATTTAAACAAACCACCCACTATAACTACTAACAATTATCCTGCCTTTATACTAGATTCATAACTAATAAGCACGGATCCGTAAGCTAGATTACTAGAGCAGCTAACTCTAGACTCGGATTAGTTAGCATTACTATAGTAGCTTACTTAGAGCTTTAATTCTCCCCTTACTCTATTACCTCTAATATAATCCTCGACTATACTTACCGGACAAGACACTTCATCCGGAGAATTAGACTCAATCCTTAACACACTAGGCGGTCTTTTATCTAGCCGCTAGGCCGACTTACCTAGAACCTATTAGTAGTACCGTAGTGATAGTGCATCTAGCTATACATCCTACCCCTTATTATAAGTTTACGCTATAGTAACTCTTATCCTAATCGAGCCGTTCGACGGTAGGAACCCCTAGGATATTAATAACTTCCTCGAGGATGTCGAGATAAATGTATAAATGCTATCACCTAACCCTAATACTATGTAACGGTATAGTCTTATTATTGCACGTAAGAACCTACGTGGTGACGTAGCTACTTAGTATATAAGCAGCTACAGCCACCTCCCTATCAATAAACGCAAATAGCTTAAGATTAGTAAGGCACTACGCTAGAAGTATACAGAGCGATATAACTAGAGCAACTTTCTTATAGACATTAGTAAGATAGAGCAAGGAGTAAATGAGTCTATTACTAGGTGCCTAGAGCGAGCCACGGTTCTATATAAACGAGCCGTTAAGATATAGTCTTCGAGTGCTACGGTAGCAGGTAGTGCCGTATTTACGATGCTAGAGATGGTTACTAAGCTAACTCTTAACCGTGTATATCGCAAGGACCTAGTGCTATAGGTAAGGCTAGTCTAGGAGATAACTACTAGAAGTAATACGCCTCTTAATTTCTTAGCACTAAAGAAGTGTCTCCTTCTAAGTTATAGTGTCGATTAAGACTAATAATCTAAGATAAAGCGTTACTCACACCTAGAGTCTTATGTTAGGATAGAAGCGAACGACCTTATCGGAGTATTAGCCGCTCTAGTACTTAAACGGAAGGCGAATATGCGTCTCGGATCTACTACTAATTAGATGTATACGGAGCTATATCTACAGCTAGTTCCCGTTATAAGCACGCTACGAGTAAGCTACGAGGCGTAGTAGTAGTAGATCCGTTCTACTCTACGACTATGTGCAGTATACTTTAGGTGCGGAGAATCTAGGCATAGAGCTAACTTCTACATAAGTCTTAACCCGTTACTATTAGAGGAAGCAAATAGACTTAGGGTCTAGGCGGGGTATACTCCGTATAATCTAGTAGCTAATAATAGTATCCGACGTACGTCGGCTGCTCTAGTAGCTAATAAGAACGTAGTACTAAAAAACAGTAGTGACTTAGTGCGTGCTAGAGCGAAGGCAGGCAAAGCAGACACAAAACAAAAGAAGATGAATGATATTAAAAGGTATCCATATAAATAGGTTAAGGTGGCTCGGATTCAAAAGCTATAAAAGAAGGAAAGAGTAAAGACTATATAGAAATCTACTAGCACAACCCATTTATCATGTCCCAAGGCCTAAGTATCTTAAGTACCCGGAACGTATTGAAAAACAGTAGTGACTCAGTGCGTGCTAGAGCGAAGGCAGGTAAAGCAGACACAAAACAAAAGAAGATGAATGATATTAAAAGGTATCCATATAAATAGGTTAAGGTGGCTCGAATTCAAAAGCTATAAAAGAAGGAAAGAGTAAAGACTATATAGAAATCTACTAGCACAACCCATTTGTCATGTCCTAAGGCCTAAGTATCTCAAGTACCCGGAACGTATCGAAATGTACCTATCTCCCCTTCTCGAGTCCTACTCTGTATTATCGTTGTGCCTATTTACCCACATGCCCACACTTAAGAACCTTTAGCCTACTAAAGAACTAGGTGTCCGAGCTATAGCTCGGCTTAATAAATCATAACTATCACTCGTCCTTAATATCCTAAGTATTAGGATTATTGTCCTCCTCCCTATTCTCCTCCTTACTATTAGTGCCAGCTTCGGCTTTAACCGGACTGTATAATATGTTAACCTCTTCTATAGTCTCCTATATCGGTGCTGGTGGTCGTGCAGTATGTGTAATAGTACTATTATTTATAGAGAAGAATGCCTTCTCATTAAAGTAGTGTTACTTAAATTGCACGATCATGTCGTACTAATCTTAGTAACGGGCTTTAACATTATTGTTGAAATTATAAATGAGGTTGAGTCGTGCGTGGTTATTATTACTAAAGAGGATGCGTAAGTCTCGTAAGTAAGTTAGGTCGTTGAATCGGATGCGTCTAAGTAGCGCATCTAGGATTAGTCCTAAGCCGCTAACTTGAAAAGACCCTAGGAAGGCATATGGTATCTTTCCGTATAAGTTGGGGTATCTAGATGGCGTCTTTTCTAGTGCTGTTTAGGTGCGATTCGATTCGTATAGTATGGTATATATCCCTGCGGAAGGGATCTCTAGGTCTACTATATTAGCGCTAACTGCGATGTACTATAGTAGAACGGTAATACGGAGAGGGTTATAGGGTCGGCTTAGTTATGCTCCGTAAGGTAGTTACGGAACTAATAGTCGAACCTCTCTAGCTTTGTATAGAACCGCCTCCTAGGCAAGATAATGTTTGGCTATAAATGCTAGCGTTAGAATAGTGTTGTCGATTAACACGACGATACTTTCTAGTTAAATGTCCCTACTCTCTATGTCCTGACACTACTCATCTATTAATGTGTGCATTTTCTTGACTATTAGAGTTGCTATGTCCTTTGTCTTATCTATAAGTAAGACGCTCCCCTATAAGAGATCCCCTCTAGGACCGCCTTTATACAAGGTAAACGGATTAACATCTATATACCGGAAGCCTATCCTGTCTATATGATCTGCCGTCTTAAGGTAATAAGGATAACGAATTAAGCGGTACGCATAATCGGTTCGAAACAGTATATACATAAGGTAGTATAGGGGATGCTGGTAAAGAACTTGCTGTACTACTATGTAACACGCGTTACGACACCATCCTTATCTATCTAATTAGTAGGTATTACGTATATGCCTATCGTACATAAGCACCTCATTAATCATTATTTGATTAATGGTGAGACCGTTCGAACATCTTGTCTATAGTAAGTCGCTAAACACGTCGAAGTTGACTGTACTATCTTCTATAAACTTATAGTAAGCTTCCTCGTAGTTAATAGATGCGGCTAGAGTATTCTAATCGATATTATGTCCGACGATCTTCTCGATAGTCGTTAGAATAGGGTTGTGTTATACAGCGTAGACTCCGAGGCGCGAGATGTGTAGTAGAAGTTGTCCGACTATAGACTGCTTAAGCTAAGTGTAGTTTAGATCTTACTCGCGGTTATCAACGCTCTAGATAGTCTTAACGGTGTTAATGCCACCCGCTAAAGTAATAGCTTTGATACGGGTTTTTATTAATTCAACCTTAAGTTCTAACTAGGCAATACCTATATAGTAGTAGAGTCTCTTTGCATGTTTCTAGTAGAGGAAGTGGTCGTTATAGTAAAGAGGATACATATGATCTATAAGTACACTCTCCTTTTATTAACTAGTTAGTTTTGTTATGTCTAAGAAGGTAATGAGTTCGCGTGGCACCGTAGAGCTGTAGTAATAAGGTGATGTGCGTTTAACTATAATCGTTTCCGTGTACTGTTCTCTAGTAGTCTCGTTAGTGACAAGCTGTTCTATTACACCCTCGTCTAGGCCTAGAGTCTTAGCATTACGGACAGCGTTTACGAGAGACCTTATGACACGTCTTAATGGTGGAGGGATGACTAGTGCTATAGCGCGCGATTTAAGACGGTGCATCTTTCCAAGTCTTGCTTCATTGTCATTGTTGTCTTATAAACGGCCGCTATGCATAGGGCTTAGTGTATAATGTAGTGGTGTGGACGCTGCCGATTTAGAAGTGTTAGAATTACTAGTATTCTAGAACATTCTATTATGTTCTAGAAGTACTAGAGCTATTGATAGTAAGGATTACTAAGTCCTTCTATTAGTAAGAAAAGAAAGAACTAGAAGGTTCTAGTAGATTCTATAAGGTTCTATTACCTTCTAGAACTATCTAGACTCTTCTGTTAATAACTGGCTTAGAAATCCAACATTACTAAGCTAGCAATACTAGAACATTCTATATTACAAATCTATAGAATCTTCTAGTCATTCTAGATTGCCACCTTATGTATATAAACCCAGTCTATCCCTTAGTTAGTTTCTTTCTTACTACAAGTCAATTCAATCCTTTACTTATTAGTTACTACTATAAGTCCTTTGGCTTCAACCCTACCTATTCTTATTAGATACTTCCCGCACCTCTTAGCACTTAATATACCTCTCTATTAAGTTCTAACAAGAAGATAACGTAGTAAGTGACTAACTTTATGTGGTGGCGGCGTCTATAATCTGTAACTGTATAGACAGAGATCGGTTTTCTTACCTAAGCGAGGCGAGTATACAGTGGTAGACATGCGCACTAGATAAACCTAGCTATAGACTTTAGTAGGTTATGTACACTATTTAATCTAACATTAAACAGCTACTTCCGTATAGGTATTTAACATATAACCTACTATCTTCATCGCTTTTCTTTATCCCTATTCTTTATCACTTTTCTTTATCACTCTTTAAAGAAGCGACGCTACGAGTTGCCGCTTGTGCATTTTCATGTATCTTAGAAAGATCTCACATAAAGAGTATAAAGAACATTAGCTACACAACGAGCTTATTCTTCTTCATAATCAACTTGTGTGCTGCTGCATAATCAACTTGTTAGTAATTATGTCTTATAAATTTAATAAACTAATTTACACGCGCTTTATTCATTCACAATTCACACACTCATTTAGTAAGACATATATACCTCTATTTCTTAACACTTTTCTTCTAATCTCCATCCCTGCTTTCAACCATCTTTTATCTACATTTACTACCATGATATTCACCACTACAACATTCACCTTACACATCACTTATAACAACATACACTAATCTTACATCTCACCTATTTTCACGATGTCTTCATCTAATAATAATAGAAAGCGTCCCGCTTCTTCTCCTTATCTAGCTAATCCTAATGAGCTTACTAGTTAGAGACGCGCTATAATAAGGTTTTAGAGTATCGCCCTAGCTCTAGCTGCTTCCTTATCCACCTAAGTCGCTCTCACGTCTTACTTCACCGTTCTACCTCTTAACTTAAGCACTTAGACCATTTCATCACTCACATCCTTTTCTTCTAGTTAAAACATGCACACCTTCCTCTCATAGAACACTAACTTTAGCAACGACAAACTAATGCCATTCTACTATAAACGAGTTTAATAGTAGTCACGCCTTCAGAGCATAGCTAAACTGCTAGGCTATTATTAACGACTTGAAAGAAGAGGTAGCACAGATCCCTAATAGACCACACGAGTATATAGTCATATTATAAGCTCGAAAGGACTAGCTCCTCTATAAGATCTCGGCAGCAGGCATCTAATACTACTAGAGCTAGTTGCCTTTCATCGACTACTATGAATCTATACGTGCTAAAGCTAACACCGCATACCGCTAACTTTACTCTACTAACCTACCGACTTTTGAAGTCGTGCATCGAGATCTTATTGCTATAACCAACAAAGTTAAACAGCAGCTGAAAGAGAACACTGCTAACGAGAAGATCATTCGCGTAAGATGGACTTTTACAGATGCACTCATTAACAATCTCACTACAGTGTTAAACGACAATAACCTTAGCGGCCATCTCTAGCGTGCAC
>Ga0181471_100469_pt1 | contig 12781 bp, 12 predicted proteins | sample InSIn5gowninarea_FD_119083 | JGI IMG/M metagenome (GOLD analysis project Ga0181471, IMG submission 119083) | Clean room microbial communities from NASA Spacecraft Assembly Facility at Jet Propulsion Laboratory, Pasadena, California, USA -... ...
TCGCAGGCAAAATCCGCCACCCTCGCTATTGACTATAGCGTAGCGTGGCGTGGCGCTTCGTGTCTCTCTTATGGAAGACGCCTCCGCTATCTTGTCTAGAGAATCTATCCCGTTTAGAGACAACTCGTCATCAATAGACAGCCGATTAGAGCTTCAACCGCGTAAACATGCCACGCAAGGATCCCACGCCCTGGGAGCGGATTCCAGGGAGTGGCGCGGACCCGGCTCGCGTGCTGCGAGACATGCATGCCTGCTAGCCGGGAGTCGTTTCGTTGAAGCTTCGAATGTTAGGCGAATATAGCGGCCATCGCGAGATATGTTAGGGCAGGTACGTCAGGGCATGGTGTGTTCATGTTTCTGTTATCGCGTAGAAGCATTGGAGGTGTGTTCCGACGCTCGAGCACTCCTGACGTAGGAGATATTCAGAATGCGGCCGTTGGCACTCGACTTCTTTGGAAGTAGATACCATCGGCTTTGCTTGGAATTGGGACTTGAGCGTGAGAATTGAGAACGCGAGAGAGTTGAACGTAAGTGCAAAGGTAAAAACTTCGACCGTCATTTACAAGTCTGTAGGTACTTATATATTTATAGTGATGAGAAATTTTTCGACCTTTTGGGTAGTCGAGCCCTTCTACCGTTCCCCAAAAACGCCCAGCAAAATGCATCGCGAGTAAAAAATTAAGTGCATTGGCATCAATCAAGACATCTAAGCCTTGACGGGCTTCCTGCCGACCATGAGGTACATGGGTGTGAACAGCTTCTCCTTGCCACCGGCGACGAGAGCATCAGCAGCGATGGCGAGCGAGTCGGCAGTCTTCTGGGTACCCTTGGGCGCAAGGCCAATGGTCTCGAGAGCACCAACGAATCTGTGAGCAGCGCTGCGGCCGAAGTGTGTCATGCGGATGAGGGTGGGGAAGTCCCAGATGCTCTGCATGTACTTGAGCTGACCGCTGAGAGGCCAGTACCAGGGGAGCTCGTCGTCACGGTCAGCCAAGTCCTCGTTGACCTCGAGGTTGAAGCCAGCGCTCTTCATGGCGTCAACGGCCACGGAGATCTTCTCCATGTTGCTGATACCGTCACCAAGCTCGATGCCGAGACGGATCTCGCGGTGGTGAGGGTTGTCGTTGTCGTATTTCTCGGTCATCAACCACTCGTACACACCGAAGACTCCGCCGGGCTTCAGCACGCGGAAGATCTCGCTGTAGATGCCCTCGAGACTGGGTGCGTGAACGGTGGCCTCGATGGCGTAGACGGCATCGAAGGAGTTGTCGGGGAAGTCCATCTGCATGAAGTCACCCTTGGTGAAGGAAATCTGCTTGTCAAGACCCTCCTTCTTGGCGTACATGGTGCCGCGCTCGATCTGGTAGTCGTTGTTGTTGAAGCCCATGACGTTGCAGCCAGTGAACTTGGCAATCTCTCTTGCGGGACCGCCAACACCACAGCCAACATCCAGAACGTTCATGCCCTCCTGGATACCCATCTTGAGGGCGAGGTAGTGCTCGTGTCTCGCAGTGGCCTGCTTGAAGGCCTCACCCTTGCTGTAGCGGCTGAAGTGGAAGCTCTGGCCCCAGCCATACTCGTAAAGGTCTGTGGCGAGGTTGTAGTAGTGTCTGGTGAGGGTGGCATACTCGGCACGGCGAGACTCGCGGTCGGCATCGGTCTCGTCCTTGGCGGCCCTGTTGTCCCAGTGCTTGAAGTACTCGTCGACAGCCTCCTTTTGTGCACCCTTGTTCTTGCCCAAGATGTTCCTGTAGTAGTTGGTGTCCTGGCCGGTCTTGCCGTGGAGGGCGTTCTTGAAGTCGGCGTCGCGCTGCTTGTCCTGCGCTTCGAGGGCGGTTTTGGAGGCCATTGTTGGTGGCTTCTGTGTGTTTGCCGTTGAAGGCAAAGGTGGAGAGGAGAAGTTGAAAGGGTGGGAGGACGGTAAGCAGGAATGCAGGGATTGGCAGATGTGTGAAGACGGAGAGGCAATGATCAATGGGAAAGGCGAGTGTTTATGCGGGCAAGGGGGTAATTTCCAACAATTCAACAAATTCCCCAGACCATCGTACGAGGGCGACGAGCGCCCGCCACTGACCGCCTAGGAACAGGTTAGCGCGTGCTCAAGGGTCCGCCGCAATAATGATACGAGATGAACGAGGTCTAGGGTTTGCACGTGATAATACATGGGTTGGTAAATTGTTGTTGTATCTTGATCTCGGAGCCTAGAATAGGCATTTTCTCCATGTAATAAGTCATATAGCTATCATCGTAAGAAATACTTATGATTAGTTACCGTATCCAACTGGATGTCTGGCATGACTTGAGGGCTCATCTCAGAGTCCCGGTACCCGGCATCTTCAGCAGCGACAAGCCCAATCGCACTAGTCATGAGCAGTAGACATGCACATAAGACGCGAGGCATATACATACATATCGAGGACTTGGTTTATGTTCATATTCTATGTATAATGACTTTCAGCGACCGGATACTGACACCGAAACACCACCAGCTTCACCCTCGTCTCGAAAGATGCATCCGGGCCGTCCCGCTTGACGCGATCCCGAGGTCCTACTTTCTGTCGCTCTCTACGCCATAATTACCAACCATCTCTGCCCAATAAACACAAGACACCACCACCAACATGCCGCCACAAATCAAACAGGACCTCAACAGATCAGGATGGGAGACCACCGATATGCCCTCGGTCTGCGAGCGCTGCTTGCCAGACAACCCATACGTCCAAATGCTTAAAGAGGATTACGGCGCAGAATGCAAGCTTTGCACACGGCCTTTCACCATCTTCCGTTGGAAAGCCGACCGCACCGCTCGCCAAAAGCGTACGGGTATCTGCCTCACTTGCGCGCGTCTGAAGAACTGCTGCCAGTGCTGCATGCTGGATTTGAGCTTTGGTCTGCCCATCACGATCAGAGATGCGGCGCTGAAGATGGTAGCGCCGGGACCGCAGAGCGATGTGAACCGGGAATACTTTGCGCAGAACAACGAGAAGGAGATCGAGGAGGGTAGAGGCTTGGAGGGGTATGAGAAGACAGATGAAAAAGCGCGGGACCTGCTGAGGAGGTTAGCAGCTTCTGAGCCGTACTACAAGAAGCAGCGAAGGCTAGAGCAGGAAGGCGAAGGGCAAAAACTGCTTGAAGGCGGAGAGGGCGCAGAAGGTGCTTCGAATTTTGGACCGATCAGGACGGCAGATGTCAAGAAATCAGCATATGGATCTGCTTATGCATCGCCGAGAGGCAGTGCGCCACCAGCGCGTGGCGGTAGAGGTGGAGCACGAGGTGGACGAGCATTCCCGAGCGCAGCTGCTCTACCTCCGAAGCCCGCGGATATTCAGCCTCCAGCCGACACCAACATCACATCTTTGTTCGTCACAGGTGTGGAGGACGACATGCCTGAGCACGAGATCCGGACTTTCTTCACGCAATTCGGTGCTCTGCGTAGCTTAGTTTGCAGTCACCGCTCACATTGCGCATTCGTCAATTACATGGAGCGGGCGTCTGCAGAAAAGGCAGCGGCGACATGTCAAGGTCGCGCATTAGTCAAAGGTGTACCGCTGCGAGTCCAATGGGGTCGCCCGAAACCTTTGGATTCGATGGATCGCGATACGAGGATGGAGAACGCCAGATCAGGAAGATCGACCCAGGGCTCAAAACCGGCTGGTGCAGCACAAGCACAGAAGGCTATTGCTAGCGGTTCTGCTGGCCCTGCTGCTGCAGTCGCTGCGACTGATGATCTGGATAGCCTCTTGGTTGCCGCACCACCCGGAGCCGATGACAGGCAGTATGCTGCACAGAATGGAGAATGAGTGCTTCATATGGATGGGAGTGGTGTGATTTTTCGAGCGAGGCGTTAGGCGTTTCTACCGGTCTGAGATGGATTCTGGCTACTCATCGGGTTTCAAATAGGATGTGGCATGATTTACTCGTCCAAAGTCTTTCAATAGCATAAATGTACAACTTTTTGCGCATAGGTGTGCACATACCTAGACATCTTCTCATGCTTGTACTAGCAGCTATCAATCTGAAATCCAGGCTCACAATGTTGGAGATCTGGATAAGTCTGCGACGGATTTTGGTGTTACATCTGCTCTTGCCAGCAGACACAGAAGTAGGAATACGTGTAGCGACCATTGAGATACAACGTGACCGAAACAAATCAAGAGCATTTTCACGAAACATGCGCGATTGCAACAATTCTCTTGATAATTAATGTTTGAGAGTAAGGTAGCCGCTGCCGATCCTTGATGTAGCCATACTCGCTGACGGAGGAAAGGAGCCACTGCCAGCTAAGATACTCGGACGAGCCTGCCTCATGTATGTCAACGAAAAAATTTGAATGATTATAAAAAATCAATAGCAACTGGTAGCTACACAAGTCGGATAGTAGTGTATGCCCATCTAAATCTAGCAATGCACAGACCTTCCGGACTTTTATCTTCGGGTGAGACGGAGCTCCCAACTGCTTTGCGGCGGCGACTTGCAGCAAATCCTATCTCAACCGCCAACAACAATCCGCCCTGTCTCCCACCACCACCACCTTCCACTCGCTTGTAAATCACCACCCTCACTACCATCTCCGCCGCCGCCCGGGTATCTCACACTCTTCACAGCCCTCACAATGATCGGCGCCCGCCTCTCTCGCGCTCTGCGCGCAACCCCGACCGCCGCATTCCCGAGACCGACCACAGCTTTCCAGAGAGTCCCTGCCTTGAGGGTGCAGAGAGGATATGCTTCCACCAGCGGTGTCAAGGAGATGACCGTCCGTGATGCGCTCAACGAGGCCATGGCTGAGGAGATGGAGAAGAACGAGAAGGTTTTCGTCCTTGGTGAGGAGGTCGCCCAGTACAACGGTGCATACAAGGTCACCAAGGGCCTGCTCGACCGCTTCGGCGAGAAGCGTGTCATTGACTCTCCCATCACTGAGTCTGGTTTCTGCGGTCTGACCGTCGGTGCCGCCCTTGCTGGTCTCCACCCCGTCTGCGAGTTCATGACCTTCAACTTCGCCATGCAGGCCATTGACCAGATCATCAACTCTGCCGCTAAGACCCACTACATGTCTGGTGGTATCCAGCCTTGCAACATCACTTTCCGTGGCCCCAACGGTTTCGCTGCTGGTGTCGCCGCTCAGCATTCCCAGGACTACTCCGCCTGGTACGGCTCCATCCCTGGTCTTAAGGTCGTTGCGCCCTACTCTGCTGAGGACGCCAAGGGTCTGCTCAAGGCCGCCATCCGCGACCCTAACCCCGTCTGTGTCCTCGAGAACGAGCTTCTCTACGGTCTCAGCTTCCCTATGAGCGAGGAGGCCCAGAAGGACGACTTCGTCCTCCCCGTAAGTACAGCCGCATGCGCACTGAGATCAAACACCAAGCTAACAACATGATCAGATCGGCAAGGCCAAGATCGAGCGCTCCGGCAAGGATCTTACCATCGTCACCTTCTCCCGCTGCGTCGGCCAGTCCCTCGTCGCCGCTGAGGCCCTTTCCAAGAAGTACGGCATTGAGGCTGAGGTTATCAACCTCCGCTCCATCAAGCCTCTCGACCTCGAGACCATCATCAACTCCGTCAAGAAGACCGGTACCATGATGGCCGTTGAGTCTGGCTTCCCCTCCTTCGGTGTCACCGCCGAGATCATCGCTCTCACCTCCGAGTACGCCTTCGACTACCTGAACGCTCCTCCCGTCCGTGTCACCGGTGCTGAGGTTCCTACTCCTTACGCCGAGAAGCTCGAGAAGATGGCCTTCCCCGACGAGCACCTCATCGAGCAGTACGCTGCCAAGCTCCTCCGCGTGTAAATGCACAAGCAACGATGCATGTCAGGAACAACACACATATACACTCGGAAATGGGAAGAATAGGAAGCGTTGTATTGTAGCAGACGACCGTCTGCACACCAAACAACATAATGGGGCGTCAAAACGGCTGTTGGAAAAATCTGTGGCTGCGCCCGCTACTTGAGGAGTCTTCCACGGCAGACTACTCGAGAGGCTCTAGCTCGTGTCACGCGCACGAGTGTCAGTAGGGAGTCACTTTGTATTGTACGCGAGCATGGTGTTTATTTGTTCTCTCTCTCTGGTTCTCTTTCTGGGCCGGTGTCTCGATCGAGTCGTGGATATCATTTCTGTTGCTAGCTAGCCCCTGTATCTAGGTGGAGTTTCATGCAGCGTGATAGCGTGGGACTCTTTGAAATTATCGATCTGATATCATCGCGACCTTACCTTGAAACATGGCCGAATTGACAGTAGATGTTGGACACGCTCTGAGATATGTTGGATGAAGGACAATCTCAATCGTGCTACAACATGCTGTGTTGCCATACCAATCTCAAACGAAAGCACTTTGAACTCGCATGAAAATCAGGTGACCTCATAGATTGCAGTCCTCTAGGCCCCATGCTTACAATCATTGCTGCAGCAACGAAGCCTTTCAATTATGCCTACTTACCTGCATCATGCGCGAATCTACTCTACCGATGACACGCCAAAAACTCCCCTTGCAACCTCTCGTACATCCCCATCATATGCGCCGACGTCTCCAAAAACACCGGCTCCAACTCGAGCTCGTCGAAAACAGTGCACATCATATTTACAAACAAGTAATGGTACAACCGCCCAATCCTCGCTTCGAGCATCAGGTGCTCGACTGTGTCGATTTCGTCCAAGCCCAGGCCCAAAGCTCGTAGCTCGTCGAGATACTCTCGGCAGAAGGCTTTCATTTCTTCCTCGTCGGGCAAGGCGGCGCCGGAGAGTTGCGTGGACGGTTGTTTGTAGCAGTACATGCGCTCGGCGAAGTGGCCGCCGAGGTCGAAGCCGCGGTAGTTGTAGGCGACGGTCTCGTAGTCGATTAGGACGATGCGTTCGGTGGTAGTGGAAGCCGTGCTGGCTTTGACTAGGACGTTGAGGTGGTTGGTGTCGCCGTGGATTGCTGTGATTTTGCACGAGTGTTTCACAAACAGGTCGGCGACCCACTTCAGCTCTGCGATCCAGTCTGTCCTTTCGAAGATCTTTGCGTAAGACACGCCTCGTGGATCGTCGACGGCTTGCAGTTGCGGCAGGATCCCTTCGCGCTTCTTCTGCACGCTCTCGATGAACTGCTGCAAAAGCAACCTGCCGCTATCGCGCCGCAGGGGAAGTTGCAGCGAATGCAGTCTGGCATAACTTTTCGCCACTTGGCTTCTGATATCTGGCTGCAAGCACTCGGCAGCTGTAAGAGTGTGCGAGTCGACAAAGTACTCTTCCAATCGGCCGCCAGGGAAGCATCCGTAGATCTTCGGACCCCAGCCTCGACGGCTCATCTTCCAGTATACAACAGCTTGTTGGGCGGCCGACAAGGTCATGTTGGTACTGGGAGGCTCTTCGATGGAGCCACTCTTGCCAAAGTGGCGAATGAGAATAGCGCCTGGCTCAGAGACGGGGGCGGTGTCACGCCATATCAACTGTAGAGAGTTCATAAACCCGCCGGTGATCTCTTTGGCGTGAACTGCGTCGATATCTGTAATGGCCCATTCGGTCGGGAAGAACGAGGAGACCAGTCGAAGAGCATCGTGTTTATCAAGTAATGTCGACTTCGCCGTTGCATCGTCGTCGTCTGCCATGTTTTCGGCTTGTGTGAATACGGCTTATTACTTTCATCTGCGAAAGAACTTGTTTCGTGGTACTTCAAGGGCGACAACATCTCCACTGCGATTTCTGTAAGACTCATATAGCCGATGGAGTGAGTCTTTTAAACTTTCGAAACGATCCTCATAAGAGATGATAATACCTCCAGCGCAAGCTGGGAAGAGTCATCAGAGCTGGAGAGTGAATCCTATTTAAGCTTTGAATGGACCCAATCAGTCTTGCATCCTACAGACTATACGTCGTATAAATGTCCCAATCTGGGGTAACGGTGACAGGAACTCGCAACGCAAGATCGACTAGCTCTGTGGTTGTGACATGGAGATGAAACGCTCGTTGCAATCTTTGCTCCACTTGAGGAACAGATAGATCACTCCATGACTGGCTGCTCGGCAAAGCTGGAATCGGTAAGGAATGGCATGAGGAACCTGATCGAAAGACGATGTTGACAGAAGAGGAGGCAATGGACGATACAATGCAATGCTTCTTTTCATTCGCCTGCCTCTAAGAGGAACAAACGGTCTACAACTGTGTAATAACTTTTTTACTTTCGCTCTCTGCTCCTTCTTCTCTCGCAGGTGGAAACCAAACGCTGAGGGTATCTTTGCGCACAGGAGGCGCTGGAAAATTCAGACAATTAGGAAAGCTGCCCTATGTGGCTTGGAAGGCCGAAGAAAGCACAAGGCGCTAAGGAGGTGTGTGTCTCTCTACCCACTGGCGGGGTCGGTTGGATTTTTCAATAAGGTTGGATGTTTTTTTGAATGGAACTTTTCGTGAGACGCAGCGCAAATCCTGTTACGCTGGCTGCAAATCGTGACAGGGTCGTGAGGGTGTGGTGCAGCCTCTACTTCTTCAATGAAAGGCCGGGAGAGAAAGTCTGGTCAAGGCGGCCTGACAGACTCTGTCCTCGGCTTCTAGGCCGTCTGGCAGAGAGAGGACTACCAGATGGCAAGGCGGGCTTCCTGATGCCGGAGTGGGTACGGTTCAGGTCCTTGCTCATACGTCTCTTGCGTGCAGGAGTGATAGGCGCATTTCCTGCACCGCGACGACCTGTCTGAAGCGCGTTGACCTCAGAGGTAGAGGCACGGCTGTGAGGGTGCGACGCCATGGAGCTCTCTTGCTTGGCGCGATGTTGGTTGAGACGGAATGAGCCTACCATGCCGCGTGATAGGAAAGAAGGCTCTGTCGGCGATGTGACGGCAGCTGACCAAGCTTCGTTGTCTTCCTCGTCGGAGTCTTGATCAAGGTCGATGAGCATGCCAAAATCGGCATACTCCTCATCTGCGTCACTAGCGCCACCTTCGGTGGGCGCTGGTGTCGTGAAAGCGCTCGGCACCGCTGTGTAAGAAGACTGTGGGCGAGAACGTATCGGTGGTGGGGAGACTTCTGTGTGGTTCATGAAGTCAAAGTTGCCATCAAACATCGTCGCCAGGGTCGACTGTGCCGTAAAAGGACGTGCAGGCTGCTCATCTTTTCCACCACGACCTGGCAGCTCAATTGACATGGATCCGCGCGGACTTGTGTTACGGCTGCTAGCAACGCTTCTGGCGCGATCCCAAAATGCCTTGTTCTTCGCCGAAGGTTGGGTAGGCATGTAGAGAACAGTCTTCTTTCCGGAAGCGTCCGAGACTACAGTGGCTTTGGTTGGATCGCATACGAAAGTGCCTTCCTTGGGGCCCTTCTTTGACTTGTTGCTCTTAGACACCGATCCATTGCTGCCGCTGTTGGATCGAGCTATAGGTGTCGGAGTACGTTTGCTTGCTGTGGGTGTTGCTGGAGCGCTGACTGGCGGTTCCGGGCGAGCCATCCTGCAGACCTCCTGCATTTTAGCCTGTTTCTCTTCAAGAGTCTCGTCCTCGGTCTCATAGCCGCCATCGTCTTCACTGTCATCGCTCACTTGATATTGTGGTTAGTAAGATTATTATGAACGGTGGAGCACGTTGGAACATACAATCAGAATCATCTTCGCTATCGTCCTCAGTGGAGTCGCTTTCCTCGTCCATCTCAAACGCGAAGCGATCAGCATCATCCTCGAAATCGTACACCGAGCCAGCATCGCTGTCATAGCCTGCCATGTCACCATCGCCGCGGTCTTGAGCTAGGAGTCGTTGGATCTTGGGATCGTCTTGATCCATGAAGATATCGGGATATGCATCGTCCGCTTCGTCGTCACTGCTTCCAGAGCTGCTTCTGCTGGAGCTGCGAGATAAAGGCTCACCTTCCGCAAAGCGAACACGTTTTGGCCGATCGGTGGACTGGAAAGAGTCTTCTCTGGCTCGGTCAGGATTCGGCATGCGCCAAAGGTTCATCTCCGCGTCGTCCATAAGTCCCTGCCACTCCGAGTCGAAGAGCTGGGCGCCCTGGAAAGGGTCTTCATCCAGGTTTAGGGGAGCAGAAAAGCCAAAGGGGTCGTCATCCTCGCTAGCAATGCTGAGGTTTCGGCTACGATACCCTGCTCTGTTGAGCTCTTCGGCGTACCAGTCAGATTCTTCCTGAAGCGTTCGCTCGGTCTCCGTCTCAAGGTATTCTTGTCTCAGATCTGCCTCGGCAGCCTTCAGCATATCTTTTTCAATCTCTTCGCCAGATCTGTCGTCATCATCGCTGATCGCATCCAAACCAGTATAGTCATCGTCGTCCTCGATAGATTTCCCGTCGCTGTCCTCCGCTCCTCCATTTGTTGACGTATCCATCATGTCCATCATGTCCACGTCCTCGAGGAACATCATGTCATCGTCTTGCACTGCGTCAGATGATGGATTCCCTGCCAGATGTTGATTGGGCTTCATTGTAAGCTTAGCGACACCTGACAGGGCTTCCGCATCTGCATCATCTTCTGCTGAAGCATTGGCTTCACTGGAATCGCTTTCACTCCCCTTTCCGTCTTTTTCGTCTTCGCTGCTTGCCAGTCCCGATGGGAGTGCTGCTTGTCTTCCTGTTTGGTTATTCGTGCTGTCGGAGTGTTCGGACTTGCTGAATCTTCTCGGTGGGTCCATATTGAGACCACCGCTGGTCGTGGCAGTACTCAGATGTGCCATTGTATCTTGGGTTGTGTTCTCAGATGAAGGTGGTTTAGGTAAATGAGGTGAGTAGAATGATTCGTGCAGGAAGCACAATGATCTGATTCGTCTGTTCGTCGCGGAATGTCGCCTTCGGGGCAACTGCTGGCGTTTTAATAATAATTTGGTCGACTGTACCCTTGACTATGATAGGGCCGAGTCTTGACTTCGTCGGTTGGTACTCCTTGGGCAAACGGAGTGCGAATTGGTGATGCAGTTTCCTATGACCTTTCGAAAGGCCGTAGTTCGAATGATGGCGTTTTGTTCGAGTGCTTGGAGCAACCGAGTGGTACGTGGTTGTCAGTGATTAGAACCTGTTCGCTGGGCAAAGACCGGACTGGAGGGTGTCACATTGACAGCCCCTCCAGCGGTGAATTTAGAGCTCAGCGACCGCCTGCGGCATCTTGTCCGACGAAGTGAGTGGTATGTTTGTTAGGGGTGTTGGTTATAGTTGGGTGGAATGTGTCTTGAAAGAGTCAAAGTGTTTGGTCTTGTGAGGAGGAACTCGGGGAGGAGGAGAGAAAGTCAGTCTGGCGCTGGCACTTCTGATGAGTTTAAAGTTCGAGCCGAGTGACTTTTGAGACTAGCGCAGAACCCTAGCATGACGGGCGGTGAGCACACGTGACGGAGCGTGCCCCCTACCGCAGTCTTCTATCCGAGGCTTGGACATGTATAGGACTGCATGGCTCTTGATAGAGTCCAGCTCATCGAGGACAACATGCTGCCGCTTGGCTAATCCAACATACTCAACGAGGCGTCGCTGTAGCATCGTCCAGACCTGTGGCGAACTTTTTCACAGACTTCCAGCCAGCTTCCCACCTTACTTCCAAGCACCATCTGACTCGCCCAATCATCACAGCCCCGCGCCAGATCCCCATCGGCGACCTACCGGGACTAATGTACGGGCTGCAGATACCACTGCAGTCGTCGCCTACCCGCCTTCAGCCGCCCAAACACGGCTGAGCCTGCGTTCCTGTCGCGTGCGTGGCTGGCCATCCAATATCACAGACTCGCATGTGCTCCTGGTGATTCACTCGCCCGGTGAGTCAAGCGGTATAGCAGGCAACAGCGTAGGGTCCAGGTGTTCGCAGCCAGCCGAGACGACGGGCCTCGTCATGCCCCACCACAGGTAACGCCATCCGACTCTGCTCAGAAAAACGATCTCAGAAAAGGACAACAGTCCTCAGACCTGCCCAGGCGATAGGGCCAACCGAGAAATCTCCAGCGCGAAACTGCAACCATACCCCGGCTTTTTGCTGTCTAGCGTCTGCCTCGGATGAAGTTCCTGCGCAGAAGATGAGGTAGTGATCAACGAGAATTTGTTTGGAAGACCCTGACGGTTGCGCCTGGATCACGATGTGGTGCCGTACACGGAGACTCAGCTTCTTTGCTCATACTGCCATTTGACGGTTTCATGTGACGGTCGTACGCGAGCTGGTAACGATAAGCCAAACATGTGATACTTTCTACCACCGCAGGCTGACCACTCTGCACACACAAGTGCGCTGGCAGGGCTTACATACATGAACAAGCTGTCTTAAGGGTTGCAAAGGTATACATCATTATTGCATGATGCACAAAACGATAGCATCTGCGTCACAACCACAGACCTGTCACTGCGGCACTACCTCGTAGCAACCCTATCTCGTCCCTAGCCAGCGGAGCCAGCCATTCAGAACAGGAAACAGCAGAGCCAGGCGCACGCGAAAAGCAAAAACTTAGGCAAATCGCATCGAACTTTTGATGCGATCGAGACCTGGCAAGCAACTTGTCCCTCCCTTATCATTCAGTCGTCGCAGAGAAAATCCACTATGCCATCATCCCTCGCCTCCAGCCCCTCTAGTTCTGAATCTTGCACCCCGTTTCTGCCGCTGGACTTTTTTTGCCTAAGAATCCCTTGACATGCACCCCACATCACGTGACTATTCTTTAGCCATTGGATTCGTCAACCGCAGGTGCAAGCTCGTGATGGAAAACAGTCACTAGTAAGTGTGTTCACCCGGACACAAAAGTGTAGGCTACGCATAATGAACGAGCGATTTTACTATTAGGACACTGCTGTGTATCGAAGCACAGCATCTCCAAAATCAAATGCCAAATCATCGTGCGATAGGGTTG
>Ga0181471_100471_pt1 | contig 12753 bp, 15 predicted proteins | sample InSIn5gowninarea_FD_119083 | JGI IMG/M metagenome (GOLD analysis project Ga0181471, IMG submission 119083) | Clean room microbial communities from NASA Spacecraft Assembly Facility at Jet Propulsion Laboratory, Pasadena, California, USA -... ...
ACAGGGGGGTTGAGAGGCTTTGGGAGTGAAGGAAGGGGGTTGAGAGGAGGGTCGTTGAGGTATTTATTTTGGTTTGGTGGTGCAGGATGTCTTGGGGGTTTTTTGGTCGTTGCATTTTGAATTGGAATTGGTTCTGCGGGATTCAGTGGTGTGGAGTTAATGGATTGGGCTGGTGGGTGCTGACTGCTCTTGATGATGGTAGAGTGTGCTTTCTCTGTTCAGGTATAGAACCGAGTCTGCGTGCTTACCGTAAATTCTGGACAGGATCGGTCTGAGTTGAGATCGGTTGGATTAGATGGACTAGGACTAACCGGGATGTAGGTAGTCATTATAAGCGTATCTCCAGACCTGAATTAGGGGTATAACAAAGGACTTGGCCATGATTCTGTGAGAACAATTGAAGTGATTGATCATTTGTATGTGTGTTGTTGAATTTCTCTGTCCCAAGACAACGGACCACATCACTGTATTTGACAGGATTGGTCAGTTGAGGACCTGTCATGGTCACGTTCATTGTCTGGCGTAGATATCTGCTCATCTTGGCTGCTTAACACGAACTTGGCTACATACGGATTCTGAATACTCGAGGAACGATTTCGGCTATTAATAATAGCAGTTCACTTTAGTAACGGTGATTGTGGAGATTTGCGTATATCAACCGATTTGACGTTGAAGCGTGAGACAGTTAGCTTTGTGTTGGCTTTGTTCTTCCTCGTGAATAAGACATCGTGGCGTTCCTGCTGTTGTAACTAGCAGTGCAGCGACATGTTCCGTGTACTTGGACAGCTGTTGTAGAATGACTTGAAACGCAAAATACCTCGCTTGGATCCAACTATAGTATAATGCATGCTTCCACATGCACTCTCCATACGTCGAAACCCTCTTACTTCCTTTTACTTCTCCTCCTCCTCCTGATTTCGACTAGGAGAAGGCTTCACCTCCTTCGTTTTCGCCCGGTTCCTCTCGTCAAGTTTCCGAGCAATGTCTTCTTTCGATTTGGCTTTACCTGCGGCTCATTGCACCTTGGAGTCGATCTCGGACCCCTCAGCGGCGGGAGCGTGGCGGAGGCATCAGGTGCCAGGGATGAGGATGAGGTGGTGCGGGTGCTGGTGCTGGTTTAAGGAAGCCGAGGAGGCGAAGGAGGAGGAGAGGGGGGAAGAGGGGATGGGAGGATGATGGGGAGCAAAGCGCGGTATTTTGGTACGGGTGGGGTGGGGCAGGACATGGCAGCGGCTTGGGCACAAATCATTTCTTGTGTCCGGGGCATTGTATTGTGGCGGCGTTAGCGGTACTGGAGGAGAAGGAAGAGGTTGGGGGGATTATGAAGAGGTTGTGAATTGAAGTTGTGGTTGGTGTGAATTGGAGTCTGCATTTGCTAGGAGACTGGACATTCACCGTGAGATTGACTTGATTGAGAAATGGACTGAATGTGCGTGGGTATCAACGGACGATGTTGTCATTTTATAAGTTATCTATGTGAAGTAGAGGACCTGTCACTGGCGTGAACCACAGCATTCCGTGAGGACCTGTGTTGCGACTTCGGATTGTCGTATTATTTCAGTGACGGTTCCTCTGATTTGGAGTATACCATGATCTGGTACATAGCAATATGTTCCATGTCGTTGGTCACCAAATATTGGGTTGTAGTTGATGTTGCTCTGCTAACATATTTGTACTACTGTTTAATGTTTAGATGTAGCTATATTCATTAGCGTGACTTGTCACGTGCCTCTGGGTAAGAAGTTACCTGAGTCAGAACCACCCACGGAACAAGGCCGAGGCTGACAACTTGGAACTTAAAACCTTCTCGGCATCACTCGGCAATGCACGAACAATCCAGCCGCTCGGTAAACCTACCACACAATTCCCAACCAACACTAAACCCCAAACATCCAGACCTGAGACACATCGGGATTTACGGAAACGGTACGAAAGGTTGATCCAACTTTTTTTTTCTGACTTGATCGACCTCAACATTTCCCTTCGGCGATACTTCGAATGGATCGTGATTAGCGCGAACCTTGATCATGTTTTCCCAAGTCATGCAAGATTCACCTCCATGTCAAAGACGAATTGATTGCGTGATCGACACGGCCTCTCGGGTATACAGTACAGTATAGAGTTTATGGTCTTGGATGTTGTTGGTGCAATTGAAATGCAGAGATGTTCAGCTTGTTCGATTACTCGCTTGTTAACCAATTATTTGTGCAGTTGTTGGGGTCTGGACTCGGGGTGTATCGTATTGAAAAGGACAAACATGGTGCTAATGCGGTGATAGTGGATGAAATCACTGCATTATTTATCCCTGCTTCATGCAAGTAGGTTGGGTCTGAAAGCATCAAGCTGCAATGAGTAGATAGGGGCTCTTGCTTGCACACAGCTTGACATCGAAATGTATCAACTGCCAAAAATTGGCAAATGCATCTATGAATGAAACAAAGGAACATATTAGTAGAGAATAATTGTAGGAATGATAAATGTTCAAAATTTTTGAATGAGAGTATTAGTATTAAGTTCTTAGCTAAGGACTGTTCCATGCTATGTTAATGCCATCCAACTGTTGCACATGACGATCAGGCTAAATGACAGTGACCAACGGTAAACATGACTCGTTCCCCACATGATTCGTAGCATAAATCCAGCATGCATTTTAGCATCTTGTCTGCAATCGCAGCAATGAGTATCCAACCCAGATGATTATGTATTATAAGTGATCAACCATTTACAACATGGCGATGGCACCGACAACACCAGCCATGAAGGCAAAACCACCAGCAACCTCACGGTTGGCAGCACCAGTGTATCGGGCAGGTGTAGCAGAGGCAGTTGAGGTACCAGCCTGGACCTGACCATCGGTGATTTGAGAAACGGCCAAAAAACCCCCAAGACATCCTGCACCACCAAACCAAAATAAATACCTCAACGACCCTCCTCTCAACCCCCTTCCTTCACTCCCAAAGCCTCTCAACCCCCCAAAAACAGTCCATCAAAGACGCCGGCACAGGCCTGTCCCGTGCTGCGGCGCATATAACACTCCTCTTGTGTCAGTGGTGGAGAAGGAGAAAGAGAGGGTGAAGGGGAGCGGGAGAGGGTATGTTTTCAACTCGATGGCTGCGGAGTTTGTGCCGCTGGGTAGGTAAGGTAGGTAGGTTGGTTTCGGTTCGGTTTGATGTTGAGGTAAGGTGTTTTGGGGAGTTGTTTGGTTGTCTAGTCGTTTTGTTGACTGGTAGACGGGTGTATGTTTTGGTAGTGAATAGCTGGGTCTTAGCATCCTTGACTGGTTTGTTGAAGCTTTTCAATAACAACGCGTGTTTATTTCAACTCGAGTATCTCTGAACATTTTCATGTCGCGACAGGGAATGCATCCTGTTTCCCACCACCACTGTACAGTCCAAGTACATCAAGTAACCCCCTCTCTTTCAATCTGAGCTCCTCATTAACCTTCCTCCAAACCCTTGATCGTGCATCAACATCTCGACAATGAGGCATCGGTTCCTGCTCCCATATCCTATTAAAATACCTCCCTCCTCCCTTCCCTCTCGCATCTTCCCCTCCCTGAGTTTTTGGATCAGGTCCACATTCAGCCGCAGTAGCAATATAAACAATCGCCATGCTACCTTGCTTAGTATTGATCCCAAAACAATCTCGCGACGAAGATGAGTATATAGCTGAAAATGAAATTAAACCACGACGATTGCTGAATCTGCCAAATGCCGCTCGCGACATAACCGGGATGAAACCCGTTGACAGTGATGTGTTTGTATTCATCGTGTTGGAGGAGTCGGTGTTGGAGTTCTGTCAGCCAGATCTGGAAATAGAGCTTGTTGTTCTTGTAGTATTGGACGCCGCCTGGACCAGCGTTTGTGGGCTTCTCGCCGTCGCCGTTGAAGTTGGTGATGTTGTAGTGGCCGAGGAAGTGGAAGCAGGATGTTGTGCAGAGTACTCGTGGTGCTTTGGCTTTTGATAGGGAGGGGAGGAGATACAGTGTTAATAGGACGTGTGAAAGCAGGTTGATCTAGAGTATAATGTTAGCTGTGGCTGGTTGGATTTGGATTGGCTTACCTGATGAACGAATTCGAATCCATCTTTGGTCAGGAATACCTTGGAATCACCGCCCGGAGAACTGCCGACGCCGGCATTGTTACATAGGACATCTAGAGGGCGATCTGTTGCCAGCCACCGTCTTGCGAGGGCCTCCACACTTGCCAAGTCCGCCGCATCATACTGCCACCATTCGATTGTACTCTTGTGGCCATTCGAATTCGCTCGGGCTTTACAGTCTTCGACTGTGGTTAGAGGGTGATATTCATGAGATCGTGGTTCACGGCAAGCCAAGACGAGATTTGCTCCCCATTCGGCGAATGTCAAAGCTGCTTCGCGTCCGATGCCGTTGTTCCCACCGGAGATGATGATCCATTTCCCTGTCAAGTTGACACGAGGGACGTCAGACTCCGTTAGTGTTTCTGTCCGGTTGTTGGACCTTCCGCCCATTGCGTCCGTCCATGCTTTGGATGGTTCGGGAAATGATAGAGGAGCATCATATGGTATCTTGTCGATCTCCATGGGAAAATCCTCTCGATGTGACATGGTGTAGCCGGAAACTGGATCAGTTGATCAAGGTGGGTCCGTATATACAACAAAAGGACAAAATGAACAGCGAGGAGGAGGAAAAAGAAGAAAGAGGGGAGAAGAAATCAAGCCAGGATTACAGCAAGCAAGAAAAATTACTGCGTTGCTAAGGTGTCCATAGGTTTTGCTCACTCCTATATGATTCAGGGCGCGGTTATACAGTTTTCTGTATCATTAAAGTAATTGCAGGTTGAAGGTGGGAGCTGGATTATGCGGTGAAGATGGCAAGATTCAAACTACGTTAATTGTACGCGAGGCTTGGCGAGATGACTAGCTTAGTTGTGCTGACATAAGAAAAGTGGGTCGAGAGTAATTACGAGTTACGGAGTACTCCTGAGGCTAAATCTCCTACCTACGTAGGTATAAGTATTGAACCCAATGTTACTTCTTTATTTTAGCTGACTAAGAAGCGGGAAGGGAGAGAAGAAGAGGGAGATATGGGCAACCAAGTAGCTGACCCTTTCGGAACTCGGGAAGGATCAGCGGCTTGATCGGGATCAGTTCTCTGCCCGTGGTGGATTTGGCGTTGTGTGGGTTCCTCACATGAGAAACGATTATTACTTGGACACTTCGTCAGCTTAGAGATACCAGACATTATTCACCGTAATTTTGGTTACAACTTTACTTAACCTGTACACTGTGTTTGCACTGTGGAACCTACGTAGGTAGAGTAAAATGTCGATTCCTAGCTAAGTAGGCAACATGGAAGACTTGAAGGGCCAGGTATGTATGCCTTAGGTCACGTCAGCTTGAGCAGAGCACAATCGCGTGGAGAAGTAATGCAGCTGATGGCTTCGCAGATTGCCATTATTACAGGAGCCTCATCCGGCATCGGCCTCGTCACCTGCGAAGCTTTCCTCGAGAAAGGAGTCATAATCCTAGGAATCGCTCGAAAAACTTGCCCCGAGCGCTTAGCCTCGCACGAGAACTTCAAATACTTTGCCTGTGATCTGTTGAGTCCCGGCGCCAGCCAGAAAATCGTCGACGAATGCAAGAAGCAATTTGGAGGTCGGATTGACATTCTACTCAATATTGCCGGTGTCAAGGATTACTGGGCTAGTGTTGATACTGTGAGGGAAGATGACTTTGACAGAATCCTGGCGACGAATTTGAAAGCGCCGGTCATGCTTATGGGGGCTGTTGTGCCCACGATGAGGGAGCAGGGAAGTGGTGCGATTGTGAATATCTCGAGCAAGGCTGGACTCAGTGGTGCTGTGGCTGGAGTGGCGTATGTGTCGAGTAAACATGCAATCGTGAGTTTTCTCGAGATGATCGGTTGCAGCCGGTTCCATGAATCAGGTACCGTACCTTGGAAATTTGCTAACCTTTTCAGATTGGGGCAACCAAAAACACAGCATGGAGATTCCGGAAAGATGGGATTCGCTGCAACGTGATATGTCCTGGAGGTCGGCAGCCCCTTTCCATGTCCACTGGCACCGTGCTCGTTGCAATTCACCCCGAGCGGTTCAAGAAGCTAACTTTGTGGCGTCTGTAGGCTTCGAAACTAACATTCAAAATGCCCTGCCGGATCCCTCGAGGCTCGACATGGACGCGTACGAAGTTTGGAGGCAAGTCAAAAAGCATCCAATCCCCCCTCTCTTGACCAGAATTGACCATATTTTAGGAAAATCCATGCCAACAACGGCAGAACTTCTGACCAGCCACAAAACGATCCGCGTGAAGCTTCTAAATTAATCTTATTCCTCTGCTCAACCATGAGTAAGCATCTCAACGGCGCGATTATACCTATCGATGATGGTTGGAGTGTTGTATAAAGTATTCGGAAACTTTCGTCCGCCATACGGAACTACTGTATGAACAAATCAAAGCTTCGGAGTCGATGTTTTGGTTTGGGCTGTCTTTGCTGAGCAACGTGTATATTTGGAGATGCACTAAACATTAGCTCAAGCTAGGCACTATGGTATATTTCGTGACTATCCCTGCTGGCCCCTGACCAAGATCGTCTTCTTTCCATCATGTGCAGCGATCACATTCACACCCGGCTTATAGAAGTCGAGTATCTCCTGTCCTCTCAGACGTTTACCATCGTTAGGGCGTATATAGGTGTCGTCGTCAAGTTCCATCCTGTGCTCTACCTCTTCGTCATCCACCACGACGAGGTGTTTGGTAGACACCTCCTTCACCTTGCCGATCGCCGGAGCTCCATCCGCGGCAATGAGGACCCTATGATCCATGGACAGACGAAAGCGCGAAGAGATGTTGTAAAGACCAGTGTGCGGCGTCCAGGGATTCATCAACAAAACATCTCCTGCTTCGTAGTTGGCAGTTCGCCATCTATCTGCGGGCATACTCTCCTGTGATATATAGCCAGGAGCGCCGTTGACGATAGGATGTTGATTGACTTTCTCGGCCATCCCTTCGACGAGTGCCAGACCCCCGATTTCGCGATCGATCGTCGCCAGCGGGATCCAGCAAATGCGGAACGGGATGCCTGGGCTATACGGTCCGTCTTGATGAATGCCAGTACTCCATTGACCACTCTTTTTCACGTCTTCTGGTACTGGTGGAGTGGCTCTGTACTCAACAATAGGAAGCCAGATTGGCTTATCCCCAAGCAGTTCGGTGAAGAATTCCTTGATCGGAGGTGCCGAAGTAAGAAGTTTCCACGTATCGTTGTGCCACAGCGTGTCCATGCGGTGAGGAAAATCAGTGAGCGAGGCGCCATTCCACTTCACGCTTTTGTCTGTTCGAGCGCCGTTGGAAGGCTCGATCACCTTCAGTCTCTCGAGTTCGTCAGTGTAAACCCTTCTCATTCGGCCAACAGCCTCTTTGTCCAGAACGTCCTTGAAATACCAATATCCATCAGTCTCCCAAGCTCTGTCTAAAGCATCACGATTACCCAGGAGACCGTTATGAACCTTCAGGTCGCGGAAGTCTGGTCGGCGCGGCTGTTCTATTGACCCCATTGCAAGGTGGATATGCGGGACCTCCACCGAGATTCTTTTGTGTGACTCCGCAAGATGCACCCCAGGTTCGAATGGCAAGTGGATTATCCGGCTGTAAAATGTCCTTGAAAAGCTCAGTCCAGAGCTGGGGAAACGTGTACAAAAGGCTTCTAGAATGGTTCGGTAGGCGTGCCAAGCCTGGAATCTGCCCGTCGTGGCAGACGACTCGTACAAATTTTGGCCTCCTACCTGATTCTGTGACTGCGAAACAAGCCTTTCACTAAGCCAAAGCAGCCTACCAACGGCGAGACGCAATACCTGTCATAATTGAAGAAAATGAGAACTTGCATTGACCACCAAAAGGAGACGCCTCGACAAAGACTATTCCAAGGTCTCTCAGCATGCACGACTTGACGGGCAAGATCGCTCTTATTACGGGTGCAGGGTGTCGTGGGGAAGGCTGGGGTAATGGTCAAGCAATTGCTACCCTTTTCGCAAGACAAGGGGCTCGAATTTTTGGTTGTGACCTGGACATGGAAGCTGCCGACAACACCCGGCAAAGGGTTCTGTCAGAAAATGCCGCTGCCGACGTCACCATGATGCTGGCAGATGCCAGTCAGAGAAAATCGATGGAGGAACTTGTCGAGGCTTGCATGAAGAAGCACGGGAGAATCGATATTCTGGTCAACAACGTTGGGGTTGGTGGCCGTGGAGATCCAGTGTCGATGCCTGAAGAAGTCTGGGACCAGCAGATGAATGTCAACCTCAAGAGTGTCTATTTGACTTGTCATCTCGTGATGGGAATCATGGAGAAACAGGAAGGTGGAGGCAGTGTTGTCAATATTTCCTCCATAGCTGGACTTCGTCATCTGGGGGTTGACACGATTGGCTATGCAACGGCGAAAGGAGCCGTACTCTCATTCTCTCGCTCGGCCGCTCTGAGCTTTGCGAAGCGTGGGGTGAGAGTCAATGCGGTGATACCTGGTATGATGGATACTCCATTACTTCGGAATGTCGGCCCAGACTATCAAGCTCTCCGGGAGAAGAGGAACAAGGCGTGTCCCATGGGGTTCATGGGAACTGCTTGGGACATCGCCCATGCGGTATTGTTCCTAGCAAGCGGTGAAGCGCGGTATATAACTGGAACAGAAATACTCGTAGATGGTGGTGTTACACAAGCAGCTGCTCAAGCTGTATAGCTTTCGCGGTGTGTGGTGTAGACAATGTGGAAGCACAACTCACCTCGACAGTATATTCTGTTCAGGCTCAAGATCATACTCATCATGCCCTAACGAACCAATGGGATCACAGTTTCCCTGACTTCAGGCTGAGACGGTGGGTTGGAGTTACAGGACTCGATTACTGATATAACGAGATCAGACTGAACTACGTAGCATACTATTTGATAAAACACGCTAGGATAATACTGGACTAGCGAACACCACGTAAGTCTACCAGTGGTGTACGAGTAACACAATTTGAACTCATGATTCACACGCCACAAAGGTCCACTAGACATCAAATCTTACAATCACCATGATACTAACTACTCTAGTCTCGTGCAAATCATCACAGTTTCAACTCGTGGGTGTTGCATCCAACTCACTAAAAACACCAAAGTCAAGCGCCAAGCACTGCACCAACTTGAATGTTGACACGTCGACTGCATTCTTTCATCCACACAAACCATCCAGGTTTCCCGTATTGCTCAGCAATAACAATGCTACAATCATGCCATACAAACCCAAAACCTCAGCAAAGATCAGAATCAACACCATAGCCACAAAAAGCCGAGGCTGCTGAGCGAACGCCCGAACACCAGCATCACCAACAATGCCAATCGCGAATCCTGCAGCCAAAGCCGACAGTCCTACTGACAGTCCAGCACCAAGTTGTATGAAAGATACCGACAAGGGAATTGCTCTTTTCCCAAGCTCTGTTGCGATCTGAATCGATACAACCAGGCCGTATATGCTGAGGATACCCGCCATGATTGTTGGAGTCAAGCCTAACATAACATCGTCAGCATTGTGTCGATATGTGGTTTTGTTTTTGCTGTTCACGCACTTCTGACCATGTTATCTGGACGTAATACTCCAGCAGCCATGATGCCAATTCCAGATTTTGCAGTCCCATACGAAGCACCGATATTCGCCATAGTAATCGCGGCCACCACTCCCATCGCTCCGAAGAAAGGCTGATGGGCAATTAGTCTTGTGTGCCTTCAACACTCGACCTTTTCTTACAGAATATACAGGGCTGTTCAGATTCGTAAGTTGGATGTTCGACAGTTGAAAACAAGCTCAACTTACCACAGATCAGACGCCATCTTGTCACTCAGCTTGAACCTCACAACGAAACCACAGAAGCCGAAGTGACGAAACCAAGCAGATCTCTAAGAAGCAGATACCAGTCTGATCTTCCGCACCCACCCACTTATACGCTCTGCCTGACGCATAGCTCTCACTTCCCATGTTCAGGCTACAACAATTCCTCCATCCTCGATTGGTGGCACGTGACTTGAACACCGTATTACCAGGTTCACAACACCATGATGCTTCTGGTAGCTACAGCACGATAACATCCACCGAGATACGCTGTAATCATGCAGGAATAATGCCAACAACACGTATTTGTGGCTCTCCATGTCCCCAATCTCCCTCCTTTATCTCAAAATACACCCCCTGGTCCTCGACTCAAGCCCATCCGCAAGAATTTTCTAGTCCGCCAACTCCCATTAACAATACCCTACGATTGAAACAAGACAAGAGCGGACTCGAGTGTGAGATTGGCTTCGTGCTACAGTATATACAAACGTATAGTGGATACGCACTTTTAAGTATACCGTGGAAATAGCTCCGTACCTCTCTACTGTTACATTTCCAACCTTCGTCTTAGGCACTTTAATTCTACAGTCCATGAGAAGAATGACTACTAGGCAGGTTCGTCTAATCAATCAAAGCAGGGTATCCTATTGTCGCAACCAACTGACTAAAAATAACGTGTTCATTCTTTGGGACGTTTCATGGAGCATACATACCACACATATAAAAACCTCATCGTCTAGCTTGATCACACTGTTCAATGAACCTGTAAATCCCTTCCAGACCTTCATAGTCTTCATGACTACTCCTCTTCAATGGATCGTGATGGTGCGCATGCATCTGTCGATGATTGGGCGCGAAATACATTGCCGCTTCATCTTCTGCAGCACCAAGACCATCAGATGGATGCAAGGACGAGTAGTCTGACATCTGAGCGGATAAAGGTCGTGAAGAAAGCCATGGATTATCGATAATGTCACCGTCACATGTCATGAAGCCTATGGCCTCTTGTGTCTGGCTTTTCCGGTGTGGACTGATGGTTTCGAATTCGAATTCGTAGCTCTCGGCTGACAATGAGACGGCGTATTGTGGAGCAACGGCTGGAGAAAGCATGTTGTGCCAGTCGATGTTGTCTCGCTTCATTCTCTTAGTAGGTTTCTGTCTATCGTAATGGCCGGCTTCTGAGGCTGTCTTTGATGGTGCGAATGGGAATAGCAAGGCCATCTCTGCACCGTGTTTGGCTTCAAAGTCTTCATCCTGACCGACTATACCTCTTCTGATGTTTAGTTCACGGCAGAGAGACTCGACAGTCTCAGCATCGCAACCTGGAAAACGGACTCGCAGGGTTGTGGGATTGATGAGGGCTAGTGGCAGGTCACCAAGAGTTGCAAGACGCTTGAGATCGTTCATGATAGCGGCGAGATCTTTGAGGGCTCGAGCAAAGTCAACAGCGAGGTTGGTCATAGTGATGGAGTCTGTGATTGTCGCAGTTGATACGTGCTCAATCGGGTAGGAGTCAACACAATCGTCGTTGGAAGTTGAGGTGTAGGAGGTCGATTTGGGCAGGGTGCTAAGCGGTCCAACGGCTGTGATGGTTGGTGATACTTTGAAATCAACGAAGCTACCAGCTGAGTTGACATGAGACATGTCAAAGGCGTGTCGTGCTTTGTCATGAACAGGAGTCAAGGCTCGGAATCGCTTGTTGCCTGATTTGGGGTTGTACCCATCGAAACGGGCTTTTTGACCAGACAGCCAGAATGCTCGAACTGCTTGTGATACGTTCTGGACTATTTCTGCAGGCTGTGCCGGACCATGTGAGAAGTATCTTGCTCCATTAACTCTACCTGCACCAATGTTGTATCCGCCTGCAGATCGAGAGAGGGCACCACCAGTCAGGTTGGGTCGAAGAGTAGAGGCGAAAGGGGTACGAGAAGTGATTTGTGATATGGCACTTCTTGTGCGTGATTGTGGGTAAGATGACCGTAATGGTCTTGCAGTATTTGCTGCTTCGCTCGAGAAGTTCCGAACCGCTCGGTTGACGACTCGTTGCGTAGTGTAGGATCGAGTTTGGCTTTGTTTCAGAGCTTGCAGGCGCGAAGCTGGCTTCTCTGTAATTCTTGCGTATAATCTTTCGATGTGATGTTCTGTTTGTGCTTCAAGCTGGCCCGCTCGACCAAGCGAGTCACGGACAGCGCGACTTGCTTTCTCGACACCGAATCTGATATGTTGTCAGCCTGCATAGCCATTTACCGCACGAAGACCACTTACCTGATCAGCCTCAAGGTCTTTGTGACCAAGAGGTGACCACCTGATGATGCCATGATGTTTACCCACCAGGCTTCTGACTACTGAAGATGTAGAACAATCAGTCAAGAGAAGATGCAGTTGATGTTGAGGGCGGGAGCATATTCGCCACATCTCCGCAGTCACCGCCACAACCACTCTCACATCTCGGGAGTATTTGAACCAATGACGTGAGAGTGTCGGTTTCCACTAGAACTCCGCTAACAGTGGCTGGCCCATGACGTCGAGATGTAGTCGAGTGTCGATATGTCAAGCATGTGCATTGTCTCCATATCAGCATGCTTGACGACCTCTTCTACATTTCCATCGGTCAGTCGACGACCAGTTGTCGAGTGGCGTGCAATACATATCGAATATAAATAGAAATCTTACGTAGTGTACTGTTATCGACTAATCTACTCAGTCATTCAGAGCAGTCGTTCCCATCTCTCGTGAAAGAGCGAGGCTGACCACCAGGTTGAAACCTGCAATAGTCGAGAGCGACTGCATAGGCTTTCTCGGAAACCGTAACAATAGAAACAAGGTTTTATACACAAAGTCAGTACTCGCCGACACATAGAGTACGGGTCTCATCAAATTTGCGCATCCGA
>Ga0181471_100472_pt1 | contig 12750 bp, 9 predicted proteins | sample InSIn5gowninarea_FD_119083 | JGI IMG/M metagenome (GOLD analysis project Ga0181471, IMG submission 119083) | Clean room microbial communities from NASA Spacecraft Assembly Facility at Jet Propulsion Laboratory, Pasadena, California, USA -... ...
TGTCGAGTGCAAACAGGATGGCCTAACAAGGATAGGCGCAGTGGTAGCCGTTGTTGCTGTTGGGTTTGAGGGTGGAACAGGTTGTTCTTTTGGTTTTTCTTTCGGATTGGCAGGGGTGGGCTTGTCTTTCTGCGATGAGTCTTGAGGAGGTTGTGAGTCGGGTATATGCGTGGTGGCACTGCCGGGAAATGGCGGTACTGGAGGTAAGGTTCGTGGTGTGCTGGGTGTTTGTGCTGGTTGGGAGGGAAGAATTGGTGGTTGTTCGAAGAAGCGATCTGGATCGGAAGTACGTTGAGAGAGGAGGACAGGATTTATGGTCGGATACGGTCGGGGGATAGGGAAGTCATTGTGCGCGATCTGATGTTCTTGGTCAATGTTCCTTCGTTCTGCTTGCAACACATGCAACATACGTAGTTGAGGCGATCGATTAGAGGATTGAGTATGCCGGGCCATTTCTCACTTCTTGAATATCAGCATTGACCTTGCTCGTCACGGGCCTCGCATACTAATCAATGTGACCTGTTTCGGCACACTGTTCCAACGTCTCTTCATCTGTGCCAGATCCTTGTTAGGCCATCCTGTTTGCACTCGACACTCATGGAAGCAAAAGGGACACTAGCATACCTAACGACATTCTGGAACTTGCGCTATAGAGTAGGGGAAATGGTCATTGTATTTGGCTAGGCCAATTCATATCACGCGCGAGCAGTAGTGTTGTGATAACCAGCCAAGTGATTTGTTCTCAGTGATGCCGCTATTGCCATGCGATGCGACACAATGCGATTTCTGTGGTGCAAACGCGTTAGGCGCGGCGCGTTGGACCCGACGAGCTTGCGATCCCGACGTGCTAGAGCTTAATCTGGCATAACCCCTCGGTCAGCACGAAGCCTAAAATGTCGAGACCGGTTATACTTGTTCGGTGAGACCACGCCCTAGAAAAGAAACATTCAGGGTAGGTATTGTTTCAAGCCAATCATTTTTAGCGGTTGGTTGCAGGCACAAAGCTGATGCAGCAGTGATATCACACTACGCAACGCTGCGAGCAACTCCTGCGGGAACAAGTCAAGCTTCAAGAGAGCAAGAGATGGCCGGCCATACTGAGACTTGAGTGTGGCGCTGGTCGGGAAGACCGTTGTTTAGGTATTGTTACCGGGTATAGCGCCATATCGGTTCTTGTCCTTTCGAACCTTCTCTACTACTTTTCCCTTTTGAGAAATTCTATACCACACAAGTACAGTAGTGTGACCTTTCGCTTTATTATCCTTCACACCAAAACAGATTCGAGCATCCGCGGCTTGTCGTCAGACAAAGGAATGTGCAACTTCATGAAATTGCCGCTAATGGTTCCGGTGTGGGACCTGCTAGAGTGTGGACTTCTACACGGAGTGCTGTAGAAACACGCTATTTGATACCGCTGTCCTGCCACTCAACAGTAAAGAAATAGAACCTAATGCAGGTCCAGCACCGTTATGCTTCACCACCACAGCTGCCCAAGTTATTTGTGTTCTGAGGCAGCTGACCCTGCACCAAGATGTTCGGTTCATTGACCAGGATGAGAAAAGGATATAGTGCATGTTCACGCATCTGGGAGGCGCTAAATGTACATGCCATGCCGCCTTTGCGGAATTCCCATCCAGGCCTGAATCTGTGGACCGTTTGAAAGAAAGCACTGGCTTGCATGACCAACGCCAATGCCAAACAATACGGGGCTTGCCGATGAACGTGCCGAAAGTTGCCCTTTGTTTGACGTGACTTGAATGTGGGTGTTCTCTGCAACCTGCAACTGGCCGTGCACTCTTTACAAGGCTTTGTACCGCCTTCGACTGATCGACAGACTGCTGACGATTTAGACAATGAAAAGTGCTCGCGTTAGCACAGATTAGCGGGCAGATCTAGACAGAAGTGGTTTAATGAAAGAGCTCTTAAACGTATTAGGCCTGCTTATGCCAGGATCCCGCCTGGACGCAGGCTAGACTAAAACCACTTGCCGACTGTGCCAACCAGAAAGTGATCCATACTCGAGAGTAGTTTAATGTTTGTCCCACCTCTGACCACTGGCGTGCTTTTCGAAGCAACGCCTCACCCTGCCTTGCCTCGATTCCATTCAACCCTCGACTGCTGTCTCGCTCTCTCAGTACCAACGAACACCAAACCGTTTGACCTTGCTTTGCTGTGGTTTCATTATGCTCGGCAGTGCTGCATAGCACGCCGTGTCACCTATGGCTTGGTTGACAAAGAACCTTGCACTACCGTTTCAGCTGTGATCAGCACTAGACGTCACCTACCTCTCTAGCATCCAACTTGCTGATGAACCGACCTACCAACGACTCGCCTTCTCAACCGATCTGGAATGATTAAGATCGACTGCGAAGCAAGTTCCTCGGTGCGGCCACCGTAAAACGGCCTTTCTCAATCACCATGTCCAAATTCACTGTTCCTGCTGCAGGAATTCAGATTAATCACGACCACCCTGGATCAAAAGACCCTCCCCAGATTATTCGACTCAACCTCGCCGAGAATGTTACTAAGGACCTCCTCAATGTTGTCAAGAGCAATGGGCAGGCACGGCTCAAGCTGGGGAAGAGACCTGTAATCACATTCGGAACACGAAACATCACACTCAACCACGCCACTGATAAGTTTCCTGCTGAAGTCTTCTGTGCTCCGCTCGACGGCAACAAACCAGCATACTTCTCAGGAAAGTTCAGCCACACGTTGGAGGTCCAGCAAGCGAAAGAAGCTACCACTGGTATGGATCAGGCGCTTGCCAACCTCAAACAGAACCTGAAAGCAAACCAAGAGGATAGGGCCGCTGGCGGAGCTGGAATTATTAGCAATAAGTTTCTTGGAAACCAACACAGACCCTCACCATTGTCTGGTGGCTTTCTTGGCTCGAGACCTGCGAGTCCCTTCCTCGGTGGTCTCTCTCCTCGTGGCGGACCCACCTCGGCGCCTTTACAAACAGGACCCAGCAGCAAAGAGAAGATCAGATTAGACGCAATAAGAGTACCTATGATACATCTTCTCGCAGTTGAATCATGGTCACCAGATGCACTGGCAAGCAAATTGAAGGTGAAAAGAAGTGATTGTGACAAGGTTCTGGAGAAGGTTGCTCGTGATGCGAAGGCAGGTAAGAAAGAACTGAAAGACAAGACCTACCGAGATCTGGATGTCTGGAAATTCAAGTATGAGTTACAAAGTGACCGACAAGCCGCAATAGACCACGCTGTGTCGGCATACGACAGGCTGAGAGTGGAGAAGACAGACCAACTGTGGCAAATGCTGCTAGCCAAAGAAGACAGAGGGAAAGGCATTTTTCTGTCTAGACTGAATTTCGATAAACCTTTGGTGCCTGGCAACCTCACACCCAAGATTGCTGAAAGGTCGACCGATGGTAGTATAGAGGGAAAGAGCATCACTTCTGATCAAAGCAGCAAGAAAGGGAAGGCAGCTGCTACCAAGTTGACTGACGACATGCCAAAGACTAAGCCTACTGCCCAACCAAGGATCAAGACTGCTGCGACAAAAGACAATGGCAAAGTCACTGCCGCACCCAAGGACGGTAATAAGCTAAAGGCAAACAGAACGGATACAAAATTCAAATCATCTGAGCGTGTCCAAGACTCGGACGAAGAGACTGACGCTGCACAAACAGTTGTTGTTGCCAAGCCATCTATCACGCGCAAAGAGCCTGTCAACCAGAGGTCTTCCAACGTTGATAAACCTTCACCTGCACTCTCGAAACATCCATTACACAAATCACATTTGTCTGGATCATCAGGTGGTGGCAGTGACACCGATCGTGGTCGACTCACTCCTTCATCAGCCATGGTTAAAACACGAACCGGCGCGGACACCTCAAAGTCCCAGGCACGAAACACTTCAAGACCTCGAAATGGCAGCTCGCCTCCGAAGCCATCACCTCTTGGGTCATCACCTCCAACAAACTCAAGAGATGTTGATAGCACAAGCAATAGCAGTAAGGGTACAAGTCAATCATCTGCACCTTCATCACCTCCTTCTGGCATAGATCTCTCCAAAGCAAAGACAAAGAATTATTCTCCGGTTGTCTCGGAAAGAAAATCCGACAAAACGTTAAGTGGTGCTAACAAGAGAAAAGCTGAAGCAAGCAGTGACCAACCTCCCACAAAGAGACAACAAGTCGATAGCAGTGGCGACAAGAATCGAGGTGTTTTGAACCCTAGTGGAGGAACGCAGAAAGAATCGAAGCGCGACAGCCCTGATTCCGATACTATTTCTACCTTGGAGAAACCTGCAATTACGAAACAGAACGTTGAAACCGATGCAAGACAATTTAAGAAGTATTGGGATAGATACAAAGAACTACATGACAGACTGGAGAAGCAGTCCGAATCGGAGCGAGATTCTACTGATATTGAGAAGCTATGGAAGATGCATTCGAGATTGAAAGAAATGAAGGAGCAGATATGGAGAGATTGGGACAAATTGGAGAAATTGGAATCGAAATGAATTTGAAATTGGCATATCACGGAGTTTGATGGAATGAATGATACCCCTACAGGAAAAACTATGATGACAGTACTCTTGATACAGCAACGAGATGAAGCATGAAGCAAGTCCCAGTATGACACTGGTTAATGCTCTACATAAGTACGAGGCTATGAAAGCCTCTGTGCACAGCACACTATGAGTAACAGATTTTCAACTACATTTCATATCCTCATCAATCCCCTTTTCACGTTCTTTGTTCTTAAGAGATTGTTCTTTTACTGGCTGACAATCCAAACGAGTGGGAAAGGGCATTTTGTGTGGTCGAAAGGTTATGGCGGAGTGAAACATTTCATACACTGTAAGTCAAGAGCTCCATTCACTCACCCAATCCACATAAACTCTTCCTACAAACGCTTTGATGCAAGCCAAATAATTTACCATAAGGCTGCTGAAGATTTTCTCGCAACTTCTTAATCATTTACCACATTCACCCACAATCGTACCTTCTCAGCCTGCCACAAGTCATACCATTTGACTACAGCATGGCTCGCCTGTCTGGAGGCAACAATGTCAAAGTGACTACAAAGGTAAAGTCACCGCCATCGTCTGACGACAACAAAGATGACTTGCCCCGAATGACTGCGTTGGCCGACACCAAATCTCCGAAGAAAGCCTCCAGCCTGTCCAAAGCAGAGGCAGACAACGAGTCATCCTCATCATCATCTTCGTCTTCTTCTTCATCCTCAGCTAGTGGTTTCGACGACTTTAACGACACCAACACTACTCGAAAACCAAGTTCCCTTAAAATTCTTCGTGAATCCGAACCTCGCGAACTCACCTCAGGCTCCGGCACGCCCATCAGTGAGACAGAATCGGAAAATGAAGATACACCTACACCAGCAGAACCCAACGCAAAAGCCAAGACAGTCACTGAGACAACGCCAGATACTCCGTCTAATGCACAAACGCAAGACCCTTCCAGGAAAAGCGACAAACCTGAAAAATCCGCCACATCAACAGCCAAACAAAGCTCGAAGCCCGTGCCAATTCCTAACCCCGTAGCAGGTCGGAGAGTATCTCAAGCTGCAATCGATGAGGCGAAGATACAAGCCGCGAAACTACGAAAGACAAATCACAAGGAGTTCTCTTCGAATGCTTTTGGTAGTACTGATGTAGAAACTACCGAGTCTGTCGAGAAGAAGATCAAGAAAGAAGGAGAGTCAGCATCTGAGACTGAAAGCCACAGGCAGAACAAGAGGAAAGAGAAGTCCAAGAAGCGCAAGCGTGAGAAAGTGGGTAGTCAAGATGGCGGTGATGACGACGCAGAAAGTGCAAAGAAGAAGCCAAAGAAAAACAAGAATAAAAGTAAGGACGAGGAACCAGCTCAGCCAAAGGATACGACCAATGCCAAATCTGAAAAGAAGAAGCGCAAGGCGAAAGACAACATAGGCAACGATGAAAGTAATGGGGATCACACCCAAACCACCGACTCTAAGAAGAAAGCCAAGAAGTCCAAAGAAAAACTCGAAGCAGCTGAACCCGCAAACGGAAGCGACGCTGACAGCGATCAACCCAAGAAGAAACAGAAGTCCAAGAAAGACAAGCCCACCCCTGCCAATCCGAAAGAAAAACCAAAAGAACAACCTGTTCCACCCTCAAACCCAACAGCAACAACGGCTACCACTGCGCCTATCCCATCCACCACTGCAACAGAAACCCATCTCCTCAAATCAATCAAATCCCTCCTCCCCGTCCCAATCCTCATGACAACCCTCGCAACCCTCAAAGAAAACCCCTCCCTCCTACAACCGCCACCAAATCCATCAACCCGCGCCCACAAACGCACCCCAGGCAAAATCCAAACCACCGCTGTCACCACTCCTTCCACCCCCACCACCCCCATCATCCCTCCCGAATCAATAGACGACAGCCGCGTAATCCTAACCGCAGCCCGCGACACCCTCCTCCACCTGTCCGGTAAGCAGCAGCAGCAGCATCCCAGCCATACCCCCGATGCTAACCACGGTGCGCAGAGTTCAAGACCAAGATCGCGGGGACGGGGACAAAGTGAGCAGCGAATCGTGACCGTGCCTGTGTTTAGGACTGCGAGGGGAGTGTCGGAGATGGAGGTTGAGTTGGGGCGGATTGTGGGCGAGAAGCAGAGGGAGATTGAGAGGTTGGAGGGGGAGATTAGGAGGTTGGAGCGTGGGAGGAGGAAGTGATGATGTCTTCATGAGGACGATGAGAGGGAACTTGGTGTTTTTCCGTGCGTTTGTATGGGGCAATGCAGCAATGAGTGGATGTGTTGTTTATGAGGTTGTGCATGCAATGAAAAGTTGCACAAAATACACTCGCGTAAGCGTGATGCGTGGTCATTGACCAAATAACGGATTTCGTGTTAGAGCAAGAGCCCAAGAACGTCCCGTCATGTTACAGGCTTGCGACGTAGAAGCTCGCACGATATGAGTACGAAGATGAAGATGGAGACAAAGCAGCAGATATTATGTATACATTCAATCAATCAAAGATCTTACGTAGTGATCCTATTAATCCCCTCATCCCAGGAGTAAAGTGCGTAGTACTCAAGCAAATCAACATCTCAAGTACATACATACATCAGGGATACCATGATGGCGAAACTCAACGAACACTATCGCGGTATCTCAACACCGAAGAGTACAAGGCTGCTTTGCCCATTGGACTTTACAATCTGTGGACTCAAGTATAGTGCGTATCTGCTCATACACAAGCAACATGCGATGTATATATGTATATATAGCCGCAATCACCTCCCCTAGTAGCACCACCGCCCACTTAACCACCATTCCTACCACCACCAACAGCAGCACAACTCGCAGCACCACACCACACCACACCAAACCAAACACCATCAACAACACCAGCCTCCTCAGCAAGAGCATCAACCTTCCACACCCTCCCTTAGTCGCTCGGTAGTACTGCGCTCACTCAAGCTGTACTACACAACGACAACCATACATACGTACCTAACAGGCCAGTTACAACAGGGAATGCCGAAGCAACGATACATATTGTACCACTCTGGTCGTGAAACAGTCTGACGGTGACTGGAATTGGGACTAACATCCCATTGATCTCGGGGTGTCCATCAAGTACAGTAAGTAAGTAAGTAAGTAAGTAAGTTGGCAATATTACCCGCTGCGTTATCCCGATATACCATAGCCTACCTGTACACGTATCGACGTAGTTCGGCCGAATAGCGTTCAGGTAGCGGGACTGTTGGTGCTGGACTTACTGTACAGTGGTGCCCTCGGTAATCACTAGGATGAATGAGATCGGAGTCGATGTGCCGCTCGACATGGTGGTCGAATGAATAGCTAGATGCCAGCTAGGGTTATCGGATCCGAATCTGATGACAAGGGATTCCGTTTCTATGACCTGGGAAGGTTGTCTTTATGCATAAGGACACATGGATCCCATCTTGATTGTCCCTTGATAAATTTATTGTGTTCTGGAATCTTTTGACTGTGATTAGTTTGCCATGACAGTTTTGTGCGCACCGGCTTGTCAAAGACTACATGATGTCTTCTGAGAAGCCATTGACTCAACTACTGAAAGACATTTCATGCTTGGATTGGAGTGAGACGTGGAATATATGTTTCTCGAAGTGTGACAGAATTATTCATAGTACTGGAGAAGATCCGAAGAACAGCCGCACTGCATAGGTAATAGGTACAACCTCAATACCCCTTAATTTATTGCATAGCCCTCTCTATCACTCGTGGCCCCTCGATAGTCAAAATATGTATGTGTACTCATGCTCCTCTTCCACTGCAGCAGTAAAAAGAGTATAGATCAATAATCAAATACAGAAGAGAAGAATAGTCAATAACCTTTACAGAGAATTGAACCACATTAGCCACGCTTCGTGTTAGTTTTTGCTTGCTTGTTGAACCGCTTATATTCATTCCCGCTGTATTAGAACCTGGAGTCCAGGCCAACCTGCGTGCGCCAATAAACGCCCATCGCTCATGCTGCAACGTGCTTCATGTTTCTTTTTAAAACTAATCAAGTTAATTGGTTGGAATGATGGTCAGCCCACATGTGGCCAATATCATCGGTACTCTGAATCTGCTCGCGCTCGTCCCCTTCGTCGGAAAAAGTCCTGTACACGTCGAGCCGCACCACTTCCTCCTCCTCGTTGGTAGTCTTGGTCGTAAGCATCATTGAATTTTCGAGGCTTGGTTAAGGTGTTTCGAGTCTGAGACATCGATGGCCGAGATTGGTTGGCTGTAGCAGCTTGATACTGAGCGAATTGATTCTGACTCTCTCCTCGTCTGTGTTGATATTCTTGTCTCTCGTTCTGGAAGACACCCGTACTACCATAGACATCACCTGTGGATTGTTGAGCTCTGTGACCGTAGACTTCAGGTTGAGCAGGACGAGAGAAATTCTGGTTCCTTCGATCCGGTTGACCATCTGCCCCGTTGACATAATCATTCCCAACGATACCTGTCCTGCTCTGTATAGAATGACTAGATTCGGAGGTTTGTTGGTTGTCCATGTCGTTTCTGCTACCTCCGAGCATGTTTTTGATAGATATTGACTGTAGCAATGAAAATCGCTTGCCTCCAGAGCTTTTTTCCTCGGATTGTTCAGCATCTTGGCTTTCTTTCCTACGTAGCCCAAAAGAAAATGAACGTTTGCTATCAGTTGATTTCCTCGGCTGTGATTCTTCGGTAGGATAGGGATTCTTCATGGCTGTCGGAGGATACTTTTTACTGCCCTTCTGTCGGTTTTCGTCGCGTTCTTTCTTGATCATAGAGTTCGATCTTCCGAACAATTTCTCCCCAAGACTGCTCAAAGTGCTGCTCCTCCTGTGCTGGTTTTGTTGAGGCTGCGGTGGTGGCGCCATAGACTGTTCCGCCATTGGCTGCCCGATGGAGTTCTGAGCGCCATGCTGGTACTGGGGACTGGAGATGTTGTAGCCACGAACGTTCTTCTGTGGCTGAGTGACCTTGCCTTGAGCAGTAGTAGTTGCAACAGATGGTGCAACGGGTTGTCCGTAGGAACCCCGCGAGGGGAGCCTAAGATCTGGTCGCGTAGCTCCGTTTGCAGCCGTCAAAGAGCCTTGAGTTGTAGGTCGAGTGGTATACTGTTGACCAGTAGGTGGTGCAGTAGTTACAGTGCCGGCACCCGTTGGGCCAGATGTTGACTGTGGTACATCACGCACAGGGCGGACAGGAGCTGGCATCACCTGCTGTGGTGGACTTTGCGTTGTGCCGGCATAGACTCGCTTTGGTTCGGCAGGCGCTTGTGGCAAAGGCTTCATTGTGGAAGGTACAGCAGAAGTCACCGGTGGCTCAGCAGGTTTCCGCATTGTGGCTTCTGGAGCAACGCGCTCGGTATGTTGTTTGGGTGACACATACTCGGGCTGCAAGGTATGTCTAGCAGGTGCACGATCTTTGTTAGAATCCATGTTGGTAGTTTGAGTTACCCCTGGTTGTGCAGTTTGCTGCAGCGCGTTCGTGGGTGGTACTCGAACCGACGCACTGCGTGCTACGCTGCTTGTCTCATCATCTATGTAAATATTAGTGGTGTTCCTCAAATCTTTTTCTGGATAGATTAATCATACCTGCGGCAGTGACGGTGCTGTTGGCAATGTCAGCAATGTTGGTAGTACTACTAGTAATATGCGCTACGACATGATGATACTCGGTCAACCAACTATGTCGAGCCACCTCAAAAAGGTCCGCACGCTTTCGTGGATCAGGCACCAATATACGACGGAGAAGATCTCTGGCATGTGGCGTCACATACTCCGGAAAGGTTAATGGTGTCGAGGTAATGTACTTGTAAAGTAAGTTGATGATTGATGCTAGAAAAGGTGGTCTTAGTGTTTGCCTACTTCAATCTAATTACGAGCTTGGCTGCTTTGGCCTTGGACCGTCTCGCTGGTGCGTTGTCTTCTGGAGACGAGGCGGGTCTTAGAGCAAGCCACGACGGTGTAGGTGGCAGTCGGCATTCAAGGTTGCCTTTGGTAGATGCAGGTGAAGCATGGCATTTGACGCTTCTACCCACCCCTACAAACATTTGCAACACTCGTAGACACGTTGATATAGCAGTCCTTCTTCAACATCCATCATCGGCATCTTCTCGGTAGCCCAAATATTGTACGAGCATTGCCATTGTGCATTCGTTTGAAACAGTCTTGATCGGGATGCCCAACCGAATCAACTTGCCAGCCACTTCAGGAGCGGAAGCAATTTGCTAGAGCCTGCGCACCCTAGGATTTCCTGCGCGCAGCCAGCTTCCACCATCGGCCACTGCATACACCACTACCTATCCACTGCATTCACCGCACTTTGCAAACACGTCCTTTGCACGTCCTTTTTACCGCGCGTCCTTCACTCTGTCAGCCTTGTGCATCGCTGTAACAAAGAGAAGACTTGGTGTACACGGTCGTTGCCTGTTGCGTTCAAGTTCTTCGCCGATCAGTGCCCGCAGCCACTATTAGTCGCGCTATCGCCCGAAACACGGTGTAAACATTGCATGTGATACGACCGAATCCTCCCACCCGACGAGCTACACCAGCTCACGTCGCTGGTACACTTCCATAGCACTCGTCGACCGCAGACGAGCATGTCTACTGCTATGCAAGCTGCCCAACAGCATGTTCCAATAACAACGGCCACTGGATATCCGAGCTCGCCTGCGGGCACTCAACAATACCTATATCAACAGCCCGACGATGAAGATGATCAAATTACCAACCATAGCATCTACGCGGCCAGCAGCCAACAGACTCGAGATGCTCGAAGAGCTCATGCGTCGCCGACAGCACAACACAGACAATACAATGTAGAAAACGATGCCAATGTATATACGCAAGGTGATGCGGTCACTCTACCTATACACACCCGTGGTCAACAACTTCCTGCCACACAGTATGATGGTTCACCCTATGTACCTCCTCGGACAACATCGCAAAATCACTCTCCAGCACAAACAACTTCATCGAGACATGCCGTAACAAATATGAATGGCTCAGATTACTCAGACAACACGAAAAATCGATCACGCGATGATACCGCAACTCCTGCACGTAGCCGAAGACGAGGTCCGCAAAGCCCTGAGGTCCCTTATCGAGCTGCGACTACACAAGAAAGAGGCAATGAGCAAGGAATGCCGGCCCAAGGTCGCTCCGCGGCAACTATGGCTTCACATCCGGGCATGATTCGCGAGAATAGCGAGGTCATCAACAGAGTCGTGGTTTCAGATCCTGTCGTTGACGAAGAGCGGATGCGAGCACGAATAGCAGAAGCAGCACCTATGCAGCCCAGTGTTGAAGCACAAAGATTGGGACTTACTCAAGAACCATATGCCACGGAAGACGGCAGAGGACCACAACGTCGACAAGATTATTCGAAATCAAAAAGAAGGGAGATACAGTTTGGTGACTACATCCTCGGACAGACCCTGGGTGAGGGAGAATTCGGGAAAGTGAAATTGGGCTGGAAGAAGGACGGTAGCAGCCAAGTTGCGATCAAGCTCATTCGACGAGAATCCGTTGCCACGAATCCTACACGCCTACCAAAAATCTATCGCGAAATTTCAATCCTTCGAGGATTGGCGCATCCGAATATTGTTCAGCTGCACGAAATGGTCGAGACCGAAAGGCATATTGGTATCATTCTGGAGTATGCTTCAGGCGGAGAACTTTTTGACTACATTTTGAATCAGCGCTACCTGAAAGATCCATCGGCCAGACGACTTTTCGCACAGCTCGTGTCTGGTGTTGGCTATCTACACAAGAAGGGCATTGTGCATCGGGATTTGAAACTCGAGAACTTGCTGCTCGACCAAAACAAGAACATCATCATTACCGACTTTGGCTTTGCGAATACCTTTAACCCGCAAGATGAGCTGACACCCGAAGTCGAGTACAATCTTAGCAGCAAAGAGTTCGTGCGCAAATTTAAGCTAGACCGAGTGGACGCCAAAGGTTTAAGAAGAGGCGACCTCATGCAGACGAGTTGTGGTAGTCCATGTTATGCTGCGCCAGAACTGGTAGTTAGTGATTCACTTTACACTGGCCGTAAGGTGGACGTCTGGAGTTGCGGCGTCATTTTAGTAAGTGATAGAGGAATCTGTGGTTTTGCATAACGGGACTGACCTTTCTTAGTATGCCATGTTGGCTGGTTACTTGCCATTCGACGACGATCCAGCGAATCCCGAGGGCGACAACATCAACTTACTTTACAAGTACATTACCTCGACACCATTAACCTTTCCGGA
>Ga0181471_100474_pt1 | contig 12718 bp, 13 predicted proteins | sample InSIn5gowninarea_FD_119083 | JGI IMG/M metagenome (GOLD analysis project Ga0181471, IMG submission 119083) | Clean room microbial communities from NASA Spacecraft Assembly Facility at Jet Propulsion Laboratory, Pasadena, California, USA -... ...
AGAAGCATTTTTGGAAGAAAAAAATAAAGCAACAATGGAATCCAAACCAGAAGCAATCTTGGAAGCAATATTAGAAGCAAAATAAGAAGCAAAATCAGAACACAAAAAAGAAACAAACCTAGAAGCAAAAGTGGAAGCACAACTAGAAGAATAATTAGAAGCAAAATTGGAAGCCAACTTGGAAGCAAAACTGGGAGCAAACCTAGGATCAAAAATGGGAGCAACACTAGGAGCAAAACTGCTAGCGAAACTGGGAGCAAAACTGGGAGCAACACTAGAAGCAAAACTAGGACCAAACTAGGAGCACAACCAGGAGCAACACTAGAGGCAAAACTAGGAGCAAAAATGGGAGCAACACTGGGAGCAAAACTGGGAGCCAAAATAGGAGCAAAACTGGGATCCAAAAGGGGAGTGAAACAGGGAGCAAAACTGGAAGAAAAACTAGGAGCAAAACTAGGAGCAACATAGGAAGCAAAACTAGGGGCAAAACTGGGAGCAACACTGGGAGCAAAACTACGAGCAAAACTAAGAGCAAAACTGGGAGCAAAACTAGGAGCAACACTAGGAGCAAAACTGTGAGCCAAATGGGAAGCAGAACTAGGAGCGAAACTAAAAGCAAAACTAGGAGCGAAACTAGGATCCAAACCTAGCACTAAATTGGAAGCAAAACCTGGCGCTATTTTCCCTGGCGTTATTCTAGGCGCTATTCTAGGCACTATTCTAGGTGCTATTCGAGGCGCTATTCTAGGCGTAGTCTTATAAATGTAGGATTGTGGCAGGATTTGTGCCAGAGCTTGGTCCAAATTCCTGAACCTAAATACACTAAAATCCAACACTAATCTAGGTGCTAATGGCCCTTTTTGTTGTAGTGTACCATAAAAAAATCAACGTAGAAAGTCTTCCCACCTAATGAAATAGGTAATTTAGGAATATTTTTTTTAGGATCCCAAGGGGAGCATGTATGGGGTTAAATATATATGTAATGGGGAAAATGCATAGGTAATAAGGTCAACCTAATAAAGGGCCCACATAAGCAATGATAAGGAATAGGTATATATAGATATCGGTATATTCATTTTAGAGAAAGGAACATGTGATTTTGATATATGAATGTATTGAAGTATTTGGGTGAGGTTTTCATATTCTTTGAGTTATTGTCTATCTCATCTCTCTTATCTACTTTGGATATGTTCTCCACATTCACATATTTTGTACATTGTGTGTAATTTGAATTATTATTCTATCTTAAGCAGTTGGCACATAAGATTCGGTAGCAAAGCATATGATCCCTAGTTTTGGATCCTTCAAATGAGTCATCTTATCATTTTCAATTAAAAGGAGCGGATTATATGGGGTTAAATGTATGTGTAATGGGGAAAACATATGCAATAAAGTTGGCCTAATAAAGGGCCCACATGTGCAATGAGTGAGAATAGGTATGTATAGAGTTCAATATACTCATTATTTAGAGAGGAACACATGATTGGATATATGATTCTATTGAGGCATTTGAAGGAGGTTCTCCTATTATTTAAGGAGTGTTGGGTGTGGAGCCTGATTATATTCTTTATTTTAGAGCTCTTATTTCATCTGAGTTTGGAACCCATACCCCAACGAGGGGTGTGGGGGGGATTTCCCCCCCCACTATAGCTATAGGGGGGTCTAGGAGGATGGTAGTGTCCCCAAAAGGATTTTTTTATGAAAAATACTTGTAAAATATTGTAATTTCATAGTCAATCTGGATCGTTAATTATATCATAGATTTGACGGTAGAAGTTATGTTAATCTTAGGGGTTTTTTCCCTAGAAGGAAACCCTATATTATATATGAGGGAATTGTATTATGGTTGTGTATTATTCTGAGAGAGGAGACTGTGAGAGAGTGAAGAGGAAATTACAAAGGATGTGCTATAGGTTCTATCCTTTCATTTTGTTGGATAAAATAAAGGAAAGGATTACTAATTTCTCCATGGATGTAGCCCAAATTGGGTGAACCATGTATATTTGTGTCTTTGTTTTATTGCATTATTCTGTGTTTTATTTCCATCTTTATTTTATTGCTCTACAATCCTATTTTTTAATAATTGGTATCAGAGCCGAAGGTCTATTTGGCTTATAAGCTCATAGGAAAGGATGGTTCCTAGTTCGAGTGGGAACAATGGCGGAAGATGGAAAGTTTAGGGTCGATAAATTTAATCACCAGAACTACCAGTTATGGAAGATGCAGATGGATGATTATCTATATCAGAAAGATCTATACCTACCATTGGGTTGAAAAGAAAACAAACTGGTGAGTATGACGAATGAGAAATAAGAGATCCTCGACAGAAAGGCACTGGGAACAACAGGACTATGCCTAGCAACGTCAGTAGATTTTAACATTTCAAAATAGAATACAATGATAGATATGATGAATGCATTGGTGAAATTATATGAAAAATCCTCATCCTCAAATAAGGTATTTCTTATGAAATGCTTCTTTAATATGAAGATGTCAGAAGGTGGATCTGTTGCTGACCATTTAAATGATTTTAACACGGTTTCCGATCAATTAAGTTATGTAGAAGTGAACTTTGATGATGAGGTTACGGATCTTTTAATATTGTGCTCATTTCCAGAAAGTTGGGATGGCTTGGTCATGGTTGCAAATAATTTTGTTTATGGATCTAGCCCTTTAAAGTTTGATGATTTCATTGGTGTTATCCTTAGCAAGGAAATGTGACAGAAAAGCACAAATGAGACATCAGGTAATGCTTTGACTGTAGAGACCAGGGGAAGACAAAGGAAGAGAGGAAAGAGTCTAGGAAATCATGGGAAATCAAGGAAAGGAAGATCCAAATCTAGAGCAATGGTGGAGCGCTGGAACTGCGGGAACAAAGGACACTTATGGAAAGATTGTCGGTCTTGAAAAGGAAAGCAAGGAAATGGAAAATAGGAGAATAATTAGGAAGTAAATGTAGAAGGTGATGTGTTGCAAGATGCTTTGATCCTTTCTGTAGAAAATATTATTAATTTCTAGGTGGTAGACTCAGGGGATTCATTTCATGCTACACCCCATAGGAAACATTTTCATGATTATGTCCAAGGTGATTTTGGACAGGTTTGTTTGTGTGATTAAAGACCATTGGACATTATTGGAAATGGTAAAGTGTTGATAAAATTAGATAATGGAAATCAGTGGTTTCTAAAAGATGTAAATAATGTTCGAGGTATGAAAAAAAATTAATCTCAAAAGGACAGTTGGGAAGTGAAGGATGTGTAAGTACATTCATAGATAAAACATGGAAGGTCACTAAAGGAGCACTAGTAGTGGAAAAAGGTGATAAAGTAGGTACATTGTATCTATGTAAGGGTAATATTGATTCCTCTATTTCTTTAGCCTCTACAGGAACAGATACAACATTGTGGCATCAAAGGCTTGGGCACATGAGTGAGAAGGGGATGCAAATTCTCCAATCTAGAAAATTGTTTCTAGGTTTGAAGCAGGTTGATTTGGAATTTTGTGAGCAATGTGTTTATGGAAAACAAAAGAGAGTCCAATTTCTCAAAGTTGGGAAAGAAAAGAAGACTGAGAAGCTAGATCTTGTGCATACATATGTATGGGGACCAACTTAGGTCTCATCTCTTGGTGGCTCTAATTACTATGTTACTTTTATTGATGAAGCAACTAAAAAAACTTGGGTTTATTGCATGCAGAAGAAAGTCTGATGTTTTTAATACTTTTAAGAAATGGAATGCTTTGGTTTAGAATGAGACATGAAAGAAATTGAAGTGTCTAATGGAGGTTAATACTACAACAATGAGTTTGATAATTACTGTTCATACCATGGGATTTGTAGATAAAAGACAGATCCAAGAACACCACAAGAAAATGGTGTGTCAGAAAGAATGTACAGGACAATTATGGAGCGTGCAAGGTGTATGAGATTGCATGGAAGATTTCCCTTACAATTTTGGGCAGATGTTGTGGATACTGTTGTTTATTTAATAAACAGGGGGCCTTCAAGTTCCTTGGATGGTGGCATTCCAGAGGAGCATGGACAAGTAAGAGGTAAAATACTCATTTCTAAGAACCTTTGGTTGTGAAGAATCTGTCCACATTGATAAAGAAAATACAACAAAGCTTGAGGCAAAGTCAAGAAGTGTACCTTTATTGGATATGGAATTAATGATTTTGGTTATCGCTTGTATGATTATAAAATCCATAAAATCATTAGGAGTAGAGATGTGGTATTCAATGAGAAGGTCATGTACAAATATCGGTTGCAAAGAAAGAAACAGGAAAAGGAAGACACAAAATATACAGTGCTTGATGAAATTAAATAAAATGAAATTCCAAAGGTACCAAAAAATCAAAATGATAAACAAAAACAACAAGTACCTCAAACTCCTGCAAGTGTTGTTAGAAGATCTACCAGGTTAAGTAGACCCCCTAAACGATACTCTCCTTCATTATATTATTCATTGTTGACTGATTCTAATGAATCAGAAGGATATGAAGAAGCAATGCAAGTAGAAACCAAAAATAAGTGGGAACAAGGCATGAAAGAGGAAATGGACTCTTTGGTAAATAACCAAACATGGGATTTGATTCAGTTTCCTGCAGGTAAAAGAGCATTACATAATAAATGGGTTTAAAGGTTGAAGGAAGAAGATGGAGGTAAAAAGAGGTACAAGGCTAGACTTGTTGTGAAGGGATTTGCACATATGAAAGGTATAGACTTTGATGAAATATTTTCTCCTGTTGTTAAAATGACTTCAATCATAACTATTTTAAGAATAGTGGCAGTAGAATATTTGCATCTTGAACAGTTAGATGTAAATACAACCTTTCTTCATGGGGATTTGGAGGAAGAGATTTATATGCAATAACCATAGGGGTATGAGGTCAAAGGGAAGGAGAAATTAGTTTGTAGGTTGAAGAAAAAATTGTATGGCTTAAAGCAAGATCTAAGGCAGTGGTATTTGAAATTTAACAGGTTTATGACAGAACAAGGTTATAGTAGATGTCATTCCAACCACTATGTTTTATTTTAAGAGACTAGATGATGGACACTATATTATCCTGTTATTGTATGTAGATGATATGTTTGTTACAGGTTCTAACATGCGGGAAATAAATGTGCTCAAAAGAAAATTGGCTAATTCATTTGCGATGAAGGATTTAGATGTTGCAAAACAAATCATTGGTATGAGAATAGCAAGAGACAGGAAAAATCGCAAATTAACATTGTCTTAGAGTGGGTACATAAAGAAGGTGTTGGAAAGATTTAGAATGTAGGATGCAAAACTAGTTAGTACACCTTTGGCTAGTTATTTTAAACTAACTAAGGAGACGTGTCCAAAGACACAAGAAGAAATATATTACATGTCCAAGGTTCCATACTCCTCAATATTTGGTAGCTTAATGTATGCAATGGTGTGCACAAGACCAGATATTACACATGCAGTGGGAGTTGTGAGCATGTATATGAATAGTCCGGGTAAAGAGCATTGGATGGCAATAAAGTGGCTTCTCAGGTATTTGAGAGGTACTACTACACGTGCACTATGTTTTGGAGGTTCAGGCACTATTCTACAAGGATATGTTGATTCAGATATGGTGGGTGATAAGGATAGTAGGAGAAGCACCATAGGGTATATTCTTACTATGGGTGGAACAACAGTAAGTTGGATTTATAAAATTCAGAAGGTTGTTTCACTTTCATCCATAGAAGCAGAGTATGTTGTTGCTACAGAGGCTAGTAAAGAGATGATTTGGTTACAGAGGTTTATGGAGGAGTTGGGAAATTAGTAAGGGAATAGAAGGTTGTACAATGATAGTTAGAGTTCCATTCATATTGTAAATAAGTCATCCTTCCATTCAAAGAATAACATATTTTTGGCAAATGGACAGTTGAAACTGGAAAAGATACATACTAGACAAAATCCTGTAGACATGTTAACAAAGGTGGTAACCAAGGAGAAATCGAGTTCCTTCTCATTTTTAGTTGTCCTTCAAGCATGATAGTGAACATGAGAAATTCTCCACGTCCAAATTTAGAGGATAATCCAGCAAGTGCAGTTGTGGTGGAGTTACTGTAATCAGTCTCCAAGTGGGAGATTGTTGGGTGTGGAGCCTGATTATCTTCTTTATTTCAGAAGTCTTGTTTCTACTAGGTTTGGACCCCAAACCCCAATGGGGGGCTGTGGGGTGGTATTTTCCCCCCATTATAGTTGTAGGGGGGGTCCAGGGTGGGGGGGGGATGGAATTTGGTGTCAGAGACCCCCTTGGCATGGGTTCTGAGGCAGCGTCGCCGAAAGGATTTTTTTTTAAAAATACCTTGTAAAATATAGTAATTTCGTAGTCAATCTGGACCATTCATTATGTCACAAATCTGACGGTAGAAGTTATGTTAATCTTAGGGTTTTTTCCTTAGAAGGAAACCCTCTATTATATATGAGGGAATTCTATTATTGTTGTGTATTATTCTGAGAGAGGAGATTGTGAGAGAGTGAAGAGGAAGTTACAATGGATGTGTTGTAGGTTGTATCCCTTCATTTTGTTGTATAAATTAAAGGAAAGGACTAGCAATTTCTTCGTGGGCGTAGCCCAAATTCGGTGAACCACGTATATCTATGTCTTTGTTTTATTGCATTCTTTTGTGTTTTATTTCTACCTTTATTTTATTGCCTTGCGATCCTGTTTTTTAACAAGCAGTTATTGTGTAACTCATCTCTCTTATCTATTTTGGAGTTATATTCAAAATTCACATATCATGTACATTTTTTTATGCTAAATTGTTATTCTATCTTAAGAATTTGGTACACAACATCTGGTATCAAAGCGTATGATCCTTGTTTTGGTTCCTTCAAGCAAGTCATAATATATTTTTTTCTTCAAATGTTTATTAGGGAATTTTCAGGGTCCAAAATTTTCATATTATAGAGAGGACATACTAAAGTACATCTCGGCAAAATTTGAATTTTTCGTTTTCTATATGTTTGGAGATACAAGCTGTTCAAGTTAGGGTTTTTGACTAACCATAAATCCAGTCTTAAATAAGTGTGTTTGGTAAAATAGTCATAGGTGAACCTATAGACATCCAAATTTAGTGGCATAAATTTCATTGGGAAAATGGAGGATATAGTGTTTAGTACAAATTTTTAGAAGCATATCTTAAAAATTGGACTCATGGAAGGCTATACAAGTTCACTTTCTTGAAATGGATAAAGTCAATCAGTTTTGTAAAATTTATCATAAATCTCTCTTGGCAAATCAAAATTTAGTCAAAACTATAGAACTAAAGATAATAAATATTATCCTAGTTATACAAAACAAAATTTTAGACTTAGAAGGGCCAAAATTTCATATTTGAATTACGTGCAAGGTCAGGCATGGTGATATTCTCCAAATTAGGGTTTTAACAAGTATGTTAACTTAAAATTATTATCTTTTTTTATTAATATGTCCAATTGAGTTAATGAAAGAGGAAATAAAGGATAGAATGATGCAAAAGGATAATATATAATATAGGTCACCATTTCTATGATATTAAGGCTTCAAGTTGAGGGTTTGGTTAGACATCAATTAAGAACCAATGAAAAATTAACCTACATTTGGTGGTGATGACATTGAAATTGATCTTATAGAATGGTTGAGGATGGTAAATAAAGTTTAGTATGAGTCCTTTTATGCCAGGTCTTATGCTTCAGGGTAAAGGTTCTATGTGGTAGAAAATCCTCGATGAAATACTAGACTCTACATCAAATGAAGAGATCTTACAAAATTATTCTCAAGAATATGCATCAAGGACTCAAAATGGGGGAAATAAATAAAATTTAAGATGGATTTAAAGAAGAAAAAAAGATAACAACAAGAATGGTGATGAATTGTCAAAAATGCATTCACTTAATGAAGCACTCATTAATGAGGTTAATAGAATGAACAAATTTGTAGATTACAAAACAATAATAAAAAATACTTGATGAGGTTAAGAGATTGAACAAGAAAAGAAGAATTTTCAAAATCATTAAAAGACAAGTATTTTGGATGAAGAGACTACCAAAAGACTTGAAGTGGAAATTTGCAATAAGGTTGAAGAAGAATTAGGTACAAAAGTCGTCAATTTGGAAATATAATAAATAAATTGATGGAAAATATCATCATTCATCTTCAAAAAAAGAAGGAAGAAAATATTAAACAAAATCACTAGAAAAGTACTTTAAAAAGTTGAACTATAGCTTGAGGATGTACATATCAAATATGATGGAATCATCTCAAAAGAAAAAGTATTGAAGACCAATCACAAAGGATAGAGGATGACATTGTCTCACGAAAAAAAAGATCGATGATATAGGTGGGCAAAATGAATGAAACCGATTAAAGGTGAACCCATATTGACACTCTCATTACCAAGAGAGTTTGCAAGAAGGACAAGAAGATAAACATCAACATTACCAAGGGATAATATGGAATAATAAATGATATTATTGGAACAATACATAACAAAACCATTATGTGATATGATATTATCAAGGACCAACAAATATAAAAAATTGGAGAAGTCACAACAACAACACATGGAATCAAAGGAAATAAAATCATGCAACTACCAACTATCAAGGATTAAGACCAAGGATAGAATTTGGATGGATAGATCATCATTAGTGGCAACCAAAAATCATGGATATAAGGAAACCCTATTACTTGGTATCATCACATGTAAAACCCTTAAATACAAAGCTTTTAGAACAAATATTTGTGAAGGAGGTACTGTGTTATGACCCTAAAGGGGGAATATATGGGGTTAAATGTACATGCAATTGGGAAAATGTATATGGAATAGGGTTAGCCTAATAAAGGGCCCACATGTGCAACAAGTGAGAATTGTTATATATGGAGGTCAATATAGTCATTATTGAGAGAGAAACATGTGATTTGGATATTTGAATGTATTAAGGTATTTGTAGGATGTTCTTCTTTTCTTTAAGGAGTTATTGTGTAGCTCACTTCTCTTATCTATTTTGGAGGAATGCTCCATTCTAATATGATGTGTACATTGTGTGTACTTTGAATTATTATACTATCTTAAGCAGTTGGTACATAACATATTCCCTATAGGTTCATGAGGTCTTCTATCAAAATCCCATAGAATGCTTGTAGTTGAGATGTGAAGGATGATTAACTCATAATTGTGACTATAAATTTTTAAATAATATGATTGCATTGTAAATTGTGATGAAATAGACTATATATAGAACTCTACACAAGAAGAAGACCAGGACAATGAGAGAAGTTAGGGATGAGGATCTCATGGGATCACTTGAGAAATTTTGGGTGATATTTATGGAATTCGTTGAACCAAATGTATAAAAATTGGTAATATTGTTAAGGTCACCTAAGGCTATATAAAGGGACCTCATATACATTGAAAAATAATATGTGTGATATGTGAAGAGACAAGATCAATACAATGTGAGGTTCAATGGATATTTTTATTCCTAGAGGTTTTTTTTTTTTTTTTCATACCTCGAAAATTATTTACATCTTTTAGAAACCACTGATTTCCATTATCTAATTTTATCAACACTTTACCATTTCCAATAATGTCCAATGGTCTTTAATCACACAAACAAACCTGTCCAAAATCACCTTGGACATAATCATGAAAATGTTTCCTATGGGGTGTAGCATGAAATGAATCCCCTGAGTCTACCACCTAGAAATTAATAATATTTTCTACAGAAAGGATCAAAGCATCTTGCAACACATCACCTTCTACATTTACTTCCTAATTATTCTCCTATTTTCCATTTCCTTGCTTTCCTTTTCAAGACCGACAATCTTTCCATAAGTGTCCTTTGTTCCCGCAGTTCCAGCGCTCCACCATTGCTCTAGATTTGGATCTTCCTTTCCTTGATTTCCCATGATTTCCTAGACTCTTTCCTCTCTTCCTTTGTCTTCCCCTGGTCTCTACAGTCAAAGCATTACCTGATGTCTCATTTGTGCTTTTCTGTCACATTTCCTTGCTAAGGATAACACCAATGAAATCATCAAACTTTAAAGGGCTAGATCCATAAACAAAATTATTTGCAACCATGACCAAGCCATCCCAACTTTCTGGAAATGAGCACAATATTAAAAGATCCGTAACCTCATCATCAAAGTTCACTTCTACATAACTTAATTGATCGGAAACCGTGTTAAAATCATTTAAATGGTCAGCAACAGATCCACCTTCTGACATCTTCATATTAAAGAAGCATTTCATAAGAAATACCTTATTTGAGGATGAGGATTTTTCATATAATTTCACCAATGCATTCATCATATCTATCATTGTATTCTATTTTGAAATGTTAAAATCTACTGACGTTGCTAGGCATAGTCCTGTTGTTCCCAGTGCCTTTCTGTCGAGGATCTCTTATTTCTCATTCGTCATACTCACCAGTTTGTTTTCTTTTCAACCCAATGGTAGGTATAGATCTTTCTGATATAGATAATCATCCATCTGCATCTTCCATAACTGGTAGTTCTGGTGATTAAATTTATCGACCCTAAACTTTCCATCTTCCGCCATTGTTCCCACTCGAACTAGGAACCATCCTTTCCTATGAGCTTATAAGCCAAATAGACCTTCGGCTCTGATACCAATTATTAAAAAATAGGATTGTAGAGCAATAAAATAAAGATGGAAATAAAACACAGAATAATGCAATAAAACAAAGACACAAATATACATGGTTCACCCAATTTGGGCTACATCCATGGAGAAATTAGTAATCCTTTCCTTTATTTTATCCAACAAAATGAAAGGATAGAACCTATAGCACATCCTTTGTAATTTCCTCTTCACTCTCTCACAGTCTCCTCTCTCAGAATAATACACAACCATAATACAATTCCCTCATATATAATATAGGGTTTCCTTCTAGGGAAAAAACCCCTAAGATTAACATAACTTCTACCGTCAAATCTATGATATAATTAACGATCCAGATTGACTATGAAATTACAATATTTTACAAGTATTTTTCATAAAAAAATCCTTTTGGGGACACTACCATCCTCCTAGACCCCCCTATAGCTATAGTGGGGGGGGAAATCCCCCCCACACCCCTCGTTGGGGTATGGGTTCCAAACTCAGATGAAATAAGAGCTCTAAAATAAAGAATATAATCAGGCTCCACACCCAACACTCCTTAAATAATAGGAGAACCTCCTTCAAATGCCTCAATAGAATCATATATCCAATCATGTGTTCCTCTCTAAATAATGAGTATATTGAACTCTATACATACCTATTCTCACTCATTGCACATGTGGGCCCTTTATTAGGCCAACTTTATTGCATATGTTTTCCCCATTACACATACATTTAACCCCATATAATCCGCTCCTTTTAATTGAAAATGATAAGATGACTCATTTGAAGGATCCAAAACTAGGGATCATATGCTTTGCTACCGAATCTTATGTGCCAACTGCTTAAGATAGAATAATAATTCAAATTACACACAATGTACAAAATATGTGAATGTGGAGAACATATCCAAAGTAGATAAGAGAGATGAGATAGACAATAACTCAAAGAATATGAAAACCTCACCCAAATACTTCAATACATTCATATATCAAAATCACATGTTCCTTTCTCTAAAATGAATATACCGATATCTATATATACCTATTCCTTATCATTGCTTATGTGGGCCCTTTATTAGGTTGACCTTATTACCTATGCATTTTCCCCATTACATATATATTTAACCCCATACATGCTCCCCTTGGGATCCTAAAAAAAATATTCCTAAATTACCTATTTCATTAGGTGGGAAGACTTTCTACGTTGATTTTTTTATGGTACACTACAACAAAAAGGGCCATTAGCACCTAGATTAGTGTTGGATTTTAGTGTATTTAGGTTCAGGAATTTGGACCAAGCTCTGGCACAAATCCTGCCACAATCCTACATTTATAAGACTACGCCTAGAATAGCGCCTCGAATAGCACCTAGAATAGTGCCTAGAATAGCGCCTAGAATAACGCCAGGGAAAATAGCGCCAGGTTTTGCTTCCAATTTAGTGCTAGGTTTGGATCCTAGTTTCGCTCCTAGTTTTGCTTTTAGTTTCGCTCCTAGTTCTGCTTCCCATTTGGCTCACAGTTTTGCTCCTAGTGTTGCTCCTAGTTTTGCTCCCAGTTTTGCTCTTAGTTTTGCTCGTAGTTTTGCTCCCAGTGTTGCTCCCAGTTTTGCCCCTAGTTTTGCTTCCTATGTTGCTCCTAGTTTTGCTCCTAGTTTTTCTTCCAGTTTTGCTCCCTGTTTCACTCCCCTTTTGGATCCCAGTTTTGCTCCTATTTTGGCTCCCAGTTTTGCTCCCAGTGTTGCTCCCATTTTTGCTCCTAGTTTTGCCTCTAGTGTTGCTCCTGGTTGTGCTCCTAGTTTGGTCCTAGTTTTGCTTCTAGTGTTGCTCCCAGTTTTGCTCCCAGTTTCGCTAGCAGTTTTGCTCCTAGTGTTGCTCCCATTTTTGATCCTAGGTTTGCTCCCAGTTTTGCTTCCAAGTTGGCTTCCAATTTTGCTTCTAATTATTCTTCTAGTTGTGCTTCCACTTTTGCTTCTAGGTTTGTTTCTTTTTTGTGTTCTGATTTTGCTTCTTATTTTGCTTCTAATATTGCTTCCAAGATTGCTTCTGGTTTGGATTCCATTGTTGCTTTATTTTTTTCTTCCAAAAATGCTTCT
>Ga0181471_100315_pt2 | contig 12608 bp, 10 predicted proteins | sample InSIn5gowninarea_FD_119083 | JGI IMG/M metagenome (GOLD analysis project Ga0181471, IMG submission 119083) | Clean room microbial communities from NASA Spacecraft Assembly Facility at Jet Propulsion Laboratory, Pasadena, California, USA -... ...
GTGTAAAGATGGGTGATAGGTGATGAGATAACCTCTCCAACGGAACGATGCAGCTCATCTGAAAAGCTTCCAAGTTCTAAAACATCCCCAAGTACGAGAATTTTCTTGGAATAGCCATCCATTCGTTTTATTACTTCAATGGCTCCCTTCATGGAAGTCGGAGAAGCATTGTAGGAGTCATCTACAAGTGTTGCTCCATTTTTCCCTGGAATCATTTCGAATCTGCTGGACGTATGAGCAAGCGCTTCTAATCCTTCTTTTTGTTTAACGGAAGGTATATTCAACTTTTCCGCTGCTTGTAAAGCAAAGGTCGCATTTTTAGCGTGATGCTCTCCCAGCAGAGGGACATGAAACGCTTCTTCGTGATTTAGTGTGAAGCTTGTTCCGCTTACCTCCACCTTCGTTTCGGTAATTTGAACATCATTGGTATCGGCAAAACCTACCCGTACGATATCGAACGCTTTCGCTTTTGATATTTCGATTAGTAATGGTTCATCTCCATCTAAAATAAGCGTTCCATTTTCTTTTAAGCCACTTATAATTTCAAGTTTTGCTTTTGCAATGCCTTCCCTTGATCCAAGGTATTCAATATGAGACTCACCAATATTTGTAATGATGGCACAGTCTGGTTTCGCAATTTGAGAAAGTAAGTCAATCTCCCCGAAATCATTCATTCCAAGTTCAAGAACCATTACCTCGGTCTCTCTTGGCATGGCTAGTATCGTCAGCGGTAAACCAATTTGGTTATTGAAGTTTCCCAACGTTGCGTGTGTCTGATAGGTTGTGTTGATTACAGAGGAGACGAGGTCTTTCGTCGTTGTCTTTCCGTTTGACCCTGTTATTGCAATAACCGTTGGATTCACTTGTTCACGGTAATACGTAGCAAGCTTTTGCAATGCCTTTGTCGTATCCTGTGTGAAAAAAACTGGGAAATTGCTTGGGATGGAAGCAGGTAAAGTCTCTGATTCATCCCAAACAATAGCAATTGCTCCGTTTGCAATTGCTTGTTCCACAAAGTCATGCCCATTAAAGGTTTCCCCAATAATAGGAATAAACAATGAATTATCCGCTTTTTTACGACTATCAATATTAATTTGTTCCATCCTTTTTGTCTCATCTAAAGGTTGATTGGAAGTGCTAAATAGTTGCTTTAATTCTTTGATTGTAAATAACATTTCTTAAACTCCTTATGGCTAATCGCCTCTTTAACAACGATTCGATCGTCAAACTGATATTTTTTGCCCATAATTTCTTGATATGTTTCATGTCCTTTTCCAGCAATAACAATGAAGTCTCCAGGATTTGCGTAACGAACAGCCTTTTGTATCGCTTCTTCACGGTCCAGTACTACTTCATAATTGGTTACATGTTCAGGGAAAGGTTCAACCATATCTTTTAAAATCTTTGTGGGCTCTTCCGTTCTTGGATTATCTGAAGTGAAAATAGCATAATCCGCATGCGCAGTCGCTTCTTTTGCCATGATGGGACGTTTCTCTTGATCGCGGTCACCACCACAGCCTAAGACACAATAAAGTTTTCCACTCGTCAGTTCCCGGCATGTTTTTAATATATTTCCAACCGCATCGGGCGTATGTGCATAATCGACTACGACACCAAACGGCTGCCCGATATCAATTACTTCAAATCTTCCGGGAATGGGACGTGCTTTTTCAAGCGCATGTTTGATTTCCTTTAACGGAACGTGATGAACTAATGCTGCGGTTATTGCCGCAAGCATGTTATATATATTAAATTTCCCAGTTAGCCTACTCGTAATTTTAACCGTTCCTACCGGTGTTTTCAATTGGAATCTAGATTCGTTCGGGAAAAGTTTGATTTTCCGGGCAACGACATCTGCATCATTCATAATCCCATACGTAATTACTGGCTGTGCCGTCATTCTTTTTAACGTAGGAGCATAGATATCATCCGCATTTAAGACAGCAAACTTCTTTTGGTTGGAGTAGGTGTTTCCTAATTGAGAGAACAGCAGGCTTTTTGCACGGAAATAATTCGCTTCGTTTTCGTGATAATCTAAATGGTCTTGACTTAAATTGGTAAATACAACGGTATCGAAATCACATCCGTACACTCTTCCTAAATCAAGGGCATGAGAGGAAACTTCCATCATCGCTTGCTCAATCTCCATTTCTTTCATTTCCTTAAATAGATCCTGGAGGACTAACGCATCTGGCGTAGTGTTTACCGTATCAATGGACGCTTCTCCTAATTTATGGTTGATCGTTCCAATGAGCCCTGTCTTTTTACCATGTTCTTTAAATATGGCTTCCAACAAATAACTAACCGTGGTCTTGCCATTTGTCCCAGTAATTCCAATCAAATTTAAACGCTCGGTTGGATAGTCATAAAAATGATTGGCAAGCATCGCTAAAGCCCTCACGGTATCACTTACATATATGACAGGAACATCTTGAGCATTAATATTTTCTTCTGCAACAATTGCTGCTGCTCCGTTTGTGACTGCTTCTTTTGCATACAAATGTCCATTCGTTTGGAAACCTTTGATACAAATAAAGAGACTTCCCTTTTTCACTTTTCTTGAATCACTCTCAATCGAGGTAACTTCTATTTCTTCTCCCCTGCTGGGGGGAGTAACAAAAGGTAACACGGAGATTAATTCACTTAACTTCATGACGCCACCCTTTTTCCTAGAAAACTATACCGATGGGAAAAGGATGAAAAAATTCGATCATTCGTCATTTAAGAAGATACGGACTTTTGCCCCTTGTTTTACTTTTGCGCCAGCTTGTGGCTCTTGGTTGATAATCCGATTACCAGATCCATTCACATCAACAGATAGATTTAGCATATATTCACTCAAGTCTTCTGGCGTGAGACCGACTAGATCAGGAACTTCTACAAGTGGTTCTTCTGGCCACTGGTATTCTTTCTCTATTCCGTCATCTCGTCTAGCCACTCCCATCACAGGCAAACTATCATTAATGATTCTTCCAACAATTGGAGCTGCTACAACTCCCCCAAATTGGACGGTATTCTTCGGGTTATCAATGGCAACATAGACAACGATTTGTGGATCATCTGCTGGGGAAAATCCAATGAAAGAGACAATATAATTATTTTGCATATAACGTCCGTCAGGCCCGACCTTTTGGGCGGTCCCTGTTTTCCCTCCCACTCGGTACCCTTCAGCATATGCTGGTCTGCCTGTACCCTGTGCGACGACGGACTCCAATGCATATCTAACTTCCTCCGATGTGCTTTCTGAAATTACTTTCGATTTTATCGTCGGTTCGCGCTTTTCAACGACTTCTTCTGTGACAGGGTCAATCCATTCCGAAGCGATATATGGTTCATATAAATAGCCGCCATTTACAGCTGCTGCAACCGCCATCACTTGCTGGATGGGAGTCACAGAAATACCTTGCCCAAATGATGTTGTCCCTAATTCAACGGGACCAACTTGATCTACATTAAATAAAATACCATTTCCTTCTCCTTGTAAATCGATTCCTGTTTTCTTACCAAACCCAAAATCATGGATATAATTAAATAATTTCTCTACACCAAGCTTCATCCCTAAGTTAACAAAGCCTGGGTTATTGGAGTTTTGGACGACTTCAAGATACGTTTGTTGCCCATGCCCCCCTCTTTTCCAATTATGAAGACGGGTGCCGCCAATTTCGATATAGCCTTTGTCATAATACTCATCTTTTTCCAAGTCGACCAAGTCTTCTTCTAATGCTGCTGCTAATGTAATAATTTTAAAAGTAGAACCTGGTTCAAACGTGCTCCAAATTGGAAGATTTCGATCAAATACATCACTATCTGCTTCTTGATACCGTTCCGGATGGAAGTTTGGCCTTGTTGTCATTCCTAAAACGCCACCTGTTTTCGGGTCGACTGCAATCGCCATGGCACCATCTGGATTATACTCTAGGACGGCGTGATCTAGTTCACGCTCCATAATTGCTTGTACTTCCGAATGAATTGTCGTTTTTAAATGCAGCCCATCTTTTGGAGAAGTATATTCATCTGCTAGTGTATCGAGTCGATTCCCTCGAGCATCTGAATAAAATGAGAGACTGCCAAACTCGCCATTTAATTGTTCATCATAGTATTGTTCCAATCCCATTAATCCTTGATTATCGATTCCCGTAAATCCAAGCACATGGGATAAATACGTATCATTTGGATAGTGTCTTTTCGAGTCTTTTGCTAAATAGACCCCTGGAAGATTTAATGTGCGAATCTGTCTTTCTTGTTCTTCCGATATTTTAATTCCTTCCGGCCGAATCGACACACTTGCAGAAGCTCTTGTAATCATGTCATAGACTTTGTCTTTAGAAGCATCTAATATTTCCGCTAACTGCTCAGCTGCAGCTTGTGGATCAGAAACTTGTCGTGGGACAACCATAACGGTCGGGGCAGTAACATTTTCTGCAAGGGGAGTTCTGTTCCTATCTAAAATCATCCCGCGCTCCGGGGAAAATTGAATATCTCTTGTCCATAACTCCTGTGCTTCTTCAAACAGCTCGTCCCCAATCACAAATTGAACATAGCCGAGCCTAAAAATAATCGTTAATAAAATAAAGACAGCAAAAAGAAAAACAGCTACGATCCGTTTTTTGATTCTAGTAGTGGATACTCGTTTCATACCTACACTCCTCTAAAATAGAAAGGCTTGTTATCCACTATATGAATGACAAAAAACGAATAGAACACTGTTTTTCTTTCCTATTCCTCTTCTTCTGTTGTGTCGCTTTCGTCTTCCTCTTCACTTTCTTCCACTTCTTCACCCGGGTGTGAGAGTTCGACTCCTAAATAGCTTCCTTCTTGAATTGGTATACCTGCTTCAACACTTTGCAGCGTGACATAACCACTGCCAAACATCTCCAGCTGTAAGTCGAGCAGTTCAGCGAATCGAACAATCTCACGCTTCGACCATCCGAGTACGTTTGGCATTGCAGGCTCATCGGTGATTAAAAGTATATGCTGCGTTGGAATGACACAATCTCCCGGTTCCACATTCGCCTTTGTGATCGTATCGCCTGATCCAACAGTCGTTACTTTAAACCCTGACTCTTTAAGAGTTGTCATGGTTGTCGCTGTATTCGTTCCCACAATTTCTGGTATTTCGATTCGCTCTATTTCTTCAGATGCTTCTTCTTCTGGCTCGATGTTCATATAATGCAAGCTGTTTTCCACTACATTTCTAACAATAAAGGAGACTGGAAGAGACCCATATTCCCCTGCTTCTAAGTCCGGCTGCTGTACAGAAACGAAAATGACTAATTCCGGATCTTCAATCGGTGCCATTCCAAGGAAGGAGAAGATCATATTATTACTGCCAGTGAGGTAACCCCCACCATCTGGATTCGGGATTTGTGCCGTTCCTGTTTTCCCGCCAATTGCATAATCATTTAATTGGAATGCTTTACCTGTCGCATTTTCTCCTTCAACTGCTAATCTTAATAATTCACGTACTTGCTTTGCAGTTTCTGCAGAGATCGGTTCGCCTGCAACTTCCGGTTCTTTATCTTCCAACACGTCGTTTGATGTTGAATCTACTATTTTATCTACGACATAGGGCTTCATCATTTTCCCATCATTCGCAATCGCAGTTGCACTTTTCACCATTTGAATAGGTGTTACCGTACTCCCTTGCCCAAATGATGTTGTTAATTTCTCGCGGGGCCAGTTGTATAATATTTCTCCCGGTATTTCACCTGGCAAGTCAATTCCGGAGGGTTTATCTATATCAAATTCATAAAGATATTCCAAGAAACGTTCGGTACCTATTTTTTCCCAGACAAGTTTGGAAGCAGCAACGTTTGATGATCGTTCAAACCCTTCATCATACGTAATTGTTCCCCAGCCTCTTCCATTATTGACATCTCGAATAGGAATGATTTTTTCGTTGACGTTATATGTTCCAGACAAATATGTTTCATTCCCGTTATATACTCCTTCTTCAATCGCTGCAGCCCATGTGAACATCTTCACAGTGGATCCTGGTTCAATCGGAGAAGATACTACATCATTATACCAATTCTCTACATTTTCCGGATTGTTCGGATTGTAGCTTGGTCTTGTGCTCATGGCGAGAATTTCACCAGTTTTTGCATGCATCACAACCGCATTCATTCGTTCTGGATTATATTCTTCATCCACGGCAGTCATTGCCTCGTCTAACAATGTTTGAATTTTTTGGTCAAGCGTTAAGTAAACGTTATCTCCATCTTCCGGTTCTTTTACCACTTCATTTGGATCTAATAGTTTCGTATTATATAAATCTCGTTGATAGGAAATATAACCATCTTCCCCTTGAAGATAGTCATTCAATTGTTTCTCCATTCCGGTTATACCCGCAACTTCGGAAACAACACCATCTTCCGTTTCTACATCTGTTTCTCTGGCAAATCCAATAATATGGGAGGCAAACACGCCGTTTGGATAATAACGCATCGCTTCTTCTTCAAAATAAATGCCTGGAATTCCTGCTGCTTCGATTTCCTCTTTTTCATTTTGAGTCAGATGTCTGCCTGCACTTCCAAATTCCACTTGAAAGCGCTCGTTCTCCGCTCCGTGCCTTAGTGAATTCTCAATGGCTGCTGCTTCTGTATCTAAAAATGGTGCCAGTGTCTGCGCTGTTTCTTCAATATTCACAACATGTCTTGGGTTATCCGGATCCTCCGAATAGGCTTCATCCATCACAGCATATACTCGATACGTTGGACGATCATAAGCTAAGATCATCCCGTTTTTATCTAGAATCATTCCTCGTTCTGCTGGCATAGAATAGGAAGCAGTTCGCTTTTCCTCGGCCCATTCTTCCAAAGAGATGTTATTGACTTCTCCAGTTGCCTGTATGTAGATAAATCTCCCGGATAGAACAACAAAAATTACAATAAAAACAATGAGGAATATCCCTGCCATCATATGAGTCGTCTTATTTTTTCTCATATGTCTTACAATTACTCACTTTCCACGGTTTGTGCTTGTTTAACCTCAGCGTTTTGTATTTGTAGACCGTGCGATTCAGCAATAGAAATAATTCGTTCTGGTTGGGATAGTTCTTTTACCTCAAAGGCTAATGTTTCATTTGCAATTCTTTGTTGTTCTACATTTTGTTCTAGTTGTTGCATCTCGCGATTGAGTGTATCTGTGTGAGATGATAAATTCACGATTACCAAGCCGAAAGCAAGTAAACCGGCTGCAGCAATCGAATAAATAACTTTCTCTCCTTTTGTAATCCAGCCTTTCTTCTTAACACGTACTGCTACTTTTTTCGGGGACTGTTTCGGTGCTGTATTTCGGTTGACTTCCCAATTCCTTGCATGATTTGGCATTATTTTCTCCACCCTTCCTCGTATCTGAACGTTTCATCCCATTTCTTTGTTTTTTCGGCAATTCTTAGTTTTGCTGAACGAGAGCGTCTATTTTCATTTATTTCATCTTCACTAGGTATCATTGGCTTCCTTGTTATCAGCTTAAATGGGGCTTCGTGTCCTTCTGGCATAACGGGTAAGTTTCTGGGTATGTCTTTCGGCTTGCTCCATTTTCTAAAAGCTTGTTTACAAATTCGGTCTTCTAAAGAGTGAAACGTAATGACAACGACTCTTCCGCCAATGCGAACCTTTTCTGCTGCTTGATGGAGTGCATCATTGAAAGCTTCTAATTCATCGTTTACCGCAATTCGTAAGGCTTGAAAAATTCGCTTTGCGGGATGCCCGCCCTTTCTCCTTGCCGGAGCAGGAATTGCATCTTTAATAATGTCTACCAATTCGGTTGTCGTTACAATCTCTGATTCCAGACGAGCTGCTTCAATTTTTCTTGCGATTTGCTTTGAAAATTTCTCTTCACCATATTTAAAAAAGATGGCTACTAATTTCTCGTATGGCCAAGTGTTGACGATTTCTTTTGCTGTCAGACCACTTTCCTGATTCATTCTCATATCTAATTCTGCTTCTTGATGGTAACTAAAACCTCGGTCACCCCGGTCAAGCTGAGGAGAGGAGACACCTAAATCAAACAGAATCCCATCCACTTCCTCAATTCCGAGTGCGTCTAATTCAGAGGCTAAGCTTCGGAAATTAGCATGTACAAATTGAACTCGTTCTTTAAAGGGTTCGAGTCGTGCAGCAGCAGCCTCTAGTGCATCAGTATCTTGATCAAAGGCTATGAGCTTCCCTTCACTTCCTAAACGTGAAGCAATTTCTGTTGAATGACCGCCACCACCAACCGTACAATCTACATAGATACCATCTTCTTTTATATTTAGTCCATTTATTGTTTCATCTTTTAAAACACTATAATGTTCGAACAAGCAATCACCTGCTATCCCTTTTCCATTCCTTAAATATCAAAATCCATTAGGTTTTCAGCTATATCGGAGAATGATTCTTCGGAGTCTTCTACATATTCGTCCCATGAATCTTTCGCCCAAATCTCTACACGCTCCGAAACGCCAATCACGACACATTCTTTCTCAAGAGCTGCGTAAGTTCGTAAATTGGAAGGGATGTTTATTCTTCCCTGCTTATCAACTTCACATTCAATCGCTCCGGAAAAGAAGAACCGCGTAAACGCTCTTGCGTCTTTTTTTGTAAGTGGGAGGTTTTTTAATTTTTCTTCAATGTTTTTCCATTCATGCATGGGGTATGCAAATAAGCATTTATCAAGTCCACGGGTTACAATAAAGGCTTCACCAAGTTCTTCACGAAACTTGGCAGGTACAATCATTCTTCCCTTTGTATCAACGTTATGATTGTATTCACCCATGAACATTTACTTTCCCCCACTTTCGTAATATTATATTACCACATCCCCCCCACACTATCCTCCACTCAAATTTCGATTATTTTTCAGAAATTTTACTTGCACGGTTATATTTTTAAAATAAAAAAAGCAAAAGGCTGTTAAATCAACGTTTAACAAGCCTTTTGCTTTTCTATTGTGAAGTGGTGGAAAGTGGTGGTAATTTCTAGCAATGGAGTTAATTTCATCTATGATGAGATTAACTCCATTATAGATAAACGACGTGGTGAACTTCCTCAAAGGAACAGGAAGACTGACAAAGCTCCGTGATAAAGTCTGTTCCATACCGGTTAAGCAATGGGAGAATATTCCACACCCGTTCTTGTAAGCCGCCTTCGGGATGAAGAACCATTTCAATTTGGTCGAAGGGTTCGATATTTTTCTCATACTTATCTTCTAATGTCTTCTCCATCCGATTTCTTAAATAATCGATTTCCCGCTCTATGATCTCTAAATTTTTATCCGCAAGAGCTCCTACATCCGCACGAATTTCTCGAGCAGTTTCTTGGAGGGGATGGTGAGCGTTTCTTATGGTTTCCTTTAAGTCTTCTGCTAAGTTTGCGATTGGTGGTTCCTGGACTTCTAAAATCCAGGATTCTTTCGCTTTTCTGCTTCCCTCATTGATAGCGGTTGAGATAGATAGTCCCGTAGTTTCTAATGCTTTCTCTATCTCTGTTGGCACGTATGTAATAGATAACCTCGGAACAACAGGAGGCATCTTCACTTCTAGTGCGTGAAAGGCGTCCTTTAAAAGTGCCCAATAACTAATTTCGCCCGGCCCCCCAATAAACGCGAGTGTAGGAAGCAAGAGTTCCTGCATCAAGGGACGGGTAACCACATTATTGCTCAATTTTTCCGAGTCATTTTTTACAACTGTGAGCAGTTCTTCGGTTGTTAATTCTACCTTCATTCATTTTACCTTTCCACGTTCCTTGTTCCGTTCGGTATAGTAAGATTCGTTCCCCTTCTAAATGATAAAATAAATGAGCCTCCGCTGGATCAACTTCAAGTGCAGTTGGGTAACCAAGGTTTTCCACTTCTTCGACAGCAGAAAAAACACGTTGGCTAATTTTAGGCTGGTTTTCAATCATCGCTACAAAATAGTCTCTTTCTAATTTCCGTACATTTTCATCCTGTGCATCAATGAGAATGATTTCTTCTTTTTGGAATATATCGTGAATAAAATGAGCAAAAAAATCAGTAAACGATTTAGACCGTTTCAGTGCTCCAGCAGCTCTTTCATACATGTCTTTCGTATGTATCGTTTCTGGAAGAGAGGTGAATAGCTCTTCTATCCACTCTTTTCCAAACGCTTGATCGATCTCAATTTCTGAGACCGGCTTCTTTTTTAGAACAGGCTGATTGATTTTACATTTCCTTAGCTCATTCTCGTCTGGTAAGTATACATGATTAATCTCTTCATAATCATGGTCTTCTCCAGCAATCCAAAACACAGGAAGAACAGGAACATCTAACTTTTCTTCCTGTTCTTTTGCATATTGTATGATAGAAATTATTTTGTTGATCGTATATAACGGCCCAGTGAGCAAGCCTGCTTGCTGGCCGCCAACAACAACGACAGCGTTTGGATCAGTAATTTGTTCAATCTTATCCAACGCAGCGCTGCCTGCTCCCCATCTTTGATTCGACTCCTTTAGAACTTCTGCCAATCCTTCTCGTTGAAAGGATCGCGTTTGCAACTCTTCCAATCTCGATTTTAACGAAGTAAAAGGATTGTAATCAAAAAAAGTTTGTATCTTTTCGTTATTTCTATAGTCAGTCATGAGTTGACTTTGGTTTTTAGTGTCAATTGCATCCATTCGCATTCATTTCTACTCCTTTAACTATACATCCACGTAATATTGTACCTAATATAGTCTTTAATTTCACTTCATCTGTTTAGACAAGGAGATGTGTTGCGATTCCGACAACGGTCAGGCAGCAATATAGGATAAAGAAGACAAGAAATGATACCCTCCACAAGAGTTTCGTCGCCTTTCTAAATTGTATATCCTGGTTTCTTTTCCATTGGATAAAGATGATGAAGGACAGCCCGATTAAAAGCACAATTAAAATAATTCCAATAAAGTTTACATCAAATATCAAAGTCAGCATAATGGTAACTGCGATAATGTAAAACACGGTCGTCCAATTCACTGTACGATGAATTGCTCTCCATTTATTACGCTCGCGGATCATGCTGGCGATGTAGACAAGAATGCTTGCAAGAAATGGAATCGTAATAAAGAAAGATAGAATATAAATAAATAGACCTAGCATTCCGCGTCTCCCCCAAGCAAATAAAATTTCTCCATTTTGTATTGTATCAGAAAGATAGCATTTTCCTCTACTATATTTCATTCTCCATGGATTCACAACCTGAAGTTTTAAAAACACAATACTTATTGTATAATCGAGGTGGGAGAATGGTGGATATTATAAAAGGGGGAAAAACAATGAATAAGGTGAAAGTAGAGAATTTATTAATTAACTATAAAACATTAGAATATTTTAAGCGCTTTAAAGAGTATGGAAACCAGGAACTATCCATGCTTGAAGATTTAGAGAATAATTTTATTGAAAATAATAGTGAATCACCTTTTTATGGCATTTATATGGGTAATAGTTTAGTTGCACGAATGAGCTTATATAAAATCAAGAAAAAATATGACCATTACTTTGATCCGCCACAAGATTATTTAGCGCTTTGGAAATTGGAAGTTTTACCGAACTATCAGGGCAAAGGGTATGGCAAGCTGATGGTGGATTATGCGAAGAGCTATAACTTGCCGATTAAGACGAGTCCACGAATTAACTCTCACCGATTCTGGGAGAAGATGGGCTTTCAAAAAGCACAATATGACTTGGAAAGAGATCTTGGGGAAAATCCACTTATTTGGTTACCGGAAGGTGTAAAAGAACAAGAAACATCGACCGAAGAAGAATAGGTGCAAAAACTCCCACATGAGAGCGCAATCAATTCTCATGTGGGAATTTTTTATGTCCCTATTTTTTCCTCTTCCCTTTCGCTTACCCATTTCCATAACTTCTCCATTTCCTGCCAAGCATTTTGGTATCGCTCCACTTGATCCATTAACTCTTGATTCTCTTTTTGTAATTTTTCAATCAACTTTACTTCTTCTTCTTTGCTTTTTAACTTTTCCAGCAGTTCAATAGCGGATTCAATCGCATGCTTTTTTGAATCAGGATGATGATTGGTTTGCAAGACACGTAAAGCATCACTACTAATCTTTTTCCTCTTCTCCTTAGCCTCTTGAATCTCACGATCATATTGCTTTCTTATCGTGGCATTCCATCTGAATCCGCATGCTGCAGGAGTTCTTGATAAATTACGGGCTACTTCTTTAAATGCCTCTAACTGTGTATTACCATTTCGAATATATTGCAAGACAGTTTCTGCTAGTAAATCATCTTCCTCTTTCGTCCATGCATCTTGTCTCGTTTCCTTCATGGTACTCCTCCTCGGATCACTTTGCTAACAATGTATGCACAAAAGAGGATTGGTAGAATCTCTGTTTAGTTTTTCTTTTCTGAAAACGTTTGAAGTGCTGATTTATGGGCATCTGAATCCCATAAGCTTGCAGCTTGTCTCGACTCTTCTTCCATCCGCTCTCTTAAATGGTCTGCTTCGATATTCGCATTAAACTGTGCTTTTAATAGATGCATTTGTTCTTTCGATTTCTTGATATAGGGAGAAAGAACCTCTTCCATCTCTACATTTCCTTCATCGACTACATGCTGAATCCAGCCTTTATCCTGTAATTCACTTGCGCTAAGCACCTCTCCTC
>Ga0181471_100482_pt1 | contig 12559 bp, 7 predicted proteins | sample InSIn5gowninarea_FD_119083 | JGI IMG/M metagenome (GOLD analysis project Ga0181471, IMG submission 119083) | Clean room microbial communities from NASA Spacecraft Assembly Facility at Jet Propulsion Laboratory, Pasadena, California, USA -... ...
CGAGTGACGCGCCACCATTTCCCCTACAGGTACTGTAATTTCTACTGTACAGCACAGTACTATGCAATCAAATTGCGGCCTTCCCTTGTACGGAAAATTATTCATTTATGATCATGTTAATCTGACTGCAATAGGGAGGAGCATTACAATCGTGCGAATGACTGCCCTTTCTTCAACATGATAGACAATCATAAGCAGAGTCCTGTTGCCAAGAAGGGCAGAAAGGCTCGAACTTCCAAAGCGTCTCGGCTTTCAACTCTATCTAATCTCACCATGGCTACGGAACAAGCATCAGTGATTGATCTCGCAGCTGAGGACGACAGTGTGGTTACGACTGCAACGATAGCTGCTGGGAAGAAGACTGCTAAGGGTAAGAAAGTAGCTGCTGGAAAAGGTAAAAAGTCTAGAGCCAAGCAGGATGAAGCTGTCGAGGTTGCGCAAGTCCCTGAACCAGAAGATGACGACTTTGAAGTGAAGGTCACACGACCGCCAAAGGCTAATTCGAGTCGAAAGAGAAAGAGTGAGCATATGGAGGATACTATAACCAAGACTGAGGCTCCGGCGCCAAAAAGGCGGAATACGAGGACTAGGGGTAGTCTGGTTGTGGATGACAGTACCGTAGAGGTATCTACCCTTGATACTTCGATAGCTACTATAACAAGGAAGCCAGCAAAGCCACGAGGCCGTCAAGGAGGAAGGCGGTCTACCAGATCTTCACGAGGGACATCTTCTGTACGAAAGCAATCAATGGACGTAACAAACGATGATGAACTGGACCGAGCATTGCAGGCTGATCTTGACATGCGCTTGAGTGACGAGGAGGATGTGGTAGAAACAGTCTTGCCCAAGAAGCGTGGAACAAGGTCCAGTCATATTGGGACGGCAGACCATGTCATGTTTGGTGTCGAGCCAATGCAAATTGATGAGGCTGCTATCGAGACTGAGCTTGAATTGATGGAAGTGGAATCAAAACCATTGCCGAAGGACAAGGGGAAAGCGAAGCAGCCTCGAAAGGTTTCCGCCAAGCAGCAAGCAGCAGCTAGGAAAGCAGCGGAAGCAGCAGCCGATGCGGAAGCAGAGGCTCAACGCATGGCAGATGAAGCGTCTCAACAGATCGTATCTGAGCTTGAGCATAGTATGACCATGCAGAAGACTTCACCCATCATTCCGCCGAAGAGACAAAGAACGGCTTCAGGTAAGGCTGCAAGTCAAACAACGAAGAGGAATACACGAGCTTCGCATCTATCTGTGGATGAGAGCAATGTGGTCCTGCCATATGCATCAGACAACGAAGGGGACGAAGTCAAAGATGGATATGAGACCGATGCTAGCATGGCAAGCCAGGCGACGATTGTGAAGGAAGGATTCAAGCGCCGAGGGAGTACCTTGAAAAAAGGTAGAGCTGGCAAGAAAGAGGCCGCCAACAATATTGAGGAGGTTATCACTAAGCCTAAAGCCTCGTCAAAGGCAGTAGACCTCGACCAGGAAGAGCCGATTCAGCCAGCATCTACTAAGCTCCAAGTGACGGATCGTAGCATGACTGAAGATGTCTTCTACACACCTGTCCCAGAACCATCACCAGCAGTCGAGGAACCATCCGAAGTTGGCAAAGAAGGGCCAAAACGTCGTGGTCGACCACGGAAGGCTCCTGCTCCTGCGTCGGACCCACAAGCTCCAGCTTTCAATCAAGACAACATCTCTCACCCTAGGTCCACACCAGCCCGAACCAAGGTTCTGACACCTGATCCATCTCGATCAGCTACTCCCCCAGGTCCAGCAGCTCAGCACCGGACACCATCTCGCTCGCCTCAATCCTCAGACGCCGAGAATCAGCCCCCGTCATCCAGGCCCTCCCTTCCTAGAGCCGAGCCTGCAACCCCACACGCAGCGAAAGCACGCATCCCCCTCGCAGTCACAACCAGCACGCCCATGCTTTCTCCATCGAAACGTAACATTATTGCAGGTCTGCAAACCATCCACCCATGGACAGCTGTCGATCTCGACGTCATCTTCTCGAAGTCGCCCAATGATGAGAATGCCGGGATGCTAGACGGTGCGATGCAGAGGCTGAAGAATGGTCAGCAATTGAGTGAAGAGGAGAGGGGTATGACTGTAGAAGAATGGATTCACTATAATGCTAGCTTAGCCGAGGAGAAATTGAGAAGCGAGTGTGAGGCCATGGTAGGGTGCTTCGAGCGGGAAGGGGGAAGGGCGATGAGAGCGCTGGAGGGAGTGGCGTGTTTGGAGTAGGTTTGAACAGGGACATAGGTTCGGGTAGATGGCTCTGATTCCCAATCAGGTTGGAGAGAGAGCATCAGAGAGCGTGGAGTGCTTGGAGTATGAAGTTCATGCGAGTGCTTGATGCAGGATATTGAAAATGAGGAATGGTGTTCTCGATTTTGTTGCATGCCTTTTATGCTTGTTGTTGCGTTACTTACTACAACTTAAATGGATCATTCCAAAGATGTGTTCAAGGCCTCTGCACTATATACCTTACACCGGCGTAACGGTCTGCAAGCTTCGTGAATCAGGAAGTAGAGATGCTCCTTAGGAAAGGTCGATTCCCTAAACGACACGCCAGTTGTTCTGTGCGAAGTTTCGCTTCACTTCCAACATTGTACACCTACCCTCTTAACAATTTGAGCCGGACCAGCTGGCACTCAGTAGTGGAGGACATGGTGCTGTTGCTGTTGCGTCTGCTGCCTTCAAGGCGATAGGCGACAGGTAACCTCGAGCACTTGGAGTCGAGGTCCCTTGGTCGCTAATTCGGCCTAGCGTAATCTTCAAGAGCTCCATTATGATCAAGATCGAATGATATAAAAATCGAGTTAGCAGGGATGACTACGTTGATTGGGAGTTTACGAGAGGCGGCTTGCTCAATTTGACACTCAATCAAAACTATTGCACTTGGATCGGACACATGTGGGTTCAAAACGGTAGATATATCTTGTTACTTTTTGATACTTATTTCTTATTACTGTCGGAAGAATTTTCATCGTCGAAATACCAGATGTCATCGTCTGAAAATAGTATATCGAAGCAGTATACGTACCCCCTCCCCTGTTCCTTCACTCAACCATCTTTATTATCTTGGGTCCAGCCACCTCCCTCAAACCTTCCTTTCTCGAGTTGATATGAAGGCAGTCCCTCTCAACTAGGCTCATCTTCCACTTCCCTAGCTTCGTCCGAACAGATACCCTCTGTCATCGACGCTCCACTACCCCTTCGCGTGTGATACTTACCTCGTCGCCGTTTCACAGCCTCTCGCGCGCGCGCGATCTGATCGTTTCCGGACTTGAGACGAGATTGCGAAGTCGACGATGAAGGCCAGTGTGGTGAATAGGTGATTCTACAACGTCGAGATTTGGGTTCAAGACTTCTTTGAAAAGCGGTTGTGTCATTTTTTTAATGGTGGAGATCAAGTGCATGTCTTTGCCTTGGGCAGGGTGCATATCTCGTGAAGGATTTGTTCGGCCAGGCTGTCAAGGTAACTGTCGTCAATGTGACAAAGGACAGGCTCTCCACAAAGAATGGAGGTACCACGACCCTTACAGAGAGTTGCAACAGCGGTGGAGGAGCGTATGCTGTACGTTCCGGAGCAGTTTCGGCAGTTTTGTCATTAGCAAAGTCAATACCGAAGTAGAGGGCTACTTGTGTGTGAATTGGTGGACGAGCACTCCTTCTCCATTTCTCGCTCTTTCCCTTTCTCCAACCCACCCTTATCTCTTCCGCAAATCATTGTCTTGGATCTTCATGGAACAATGAATATCGCTCCCTTCCCGATAATCCAGTAGTGACTCAGTCAGGGATGGTAAGAAGCTCCGCGAACGAAAAGAGCAGTACGGTATGAGCTAAGGTAAAAGGCCACTCTTGCCATCTACCTCAAAGTCTGACTTCGCGTTGAGACATTCTGACTTAACAGAACAGGATTAATGAAAGGACAGATCTAATGACTGCCTGCCTGTTCTCAAAACAACTCATACCCAAAGTATGACTCAGGAAGCAGATTTTGGATAAACTGGTTGGATTCAGTTGCAAGCCAATTTCCACCGTGCAATAGGGCACTACTCTGAAGCAGCGCGATTGCAATGAAGATTTCACCCAAAGTTTGGCTTGGAACACAAGAAAGAGTGTGAGGAGTAAGCTGACTTGGGAGAAGCTAGTGTTTTGATGCTGATTATGAGCAGTCTTACTTACCATCACTCACAAATCAACAACATAACACATCAATCCATGAAAAGTTTTTTCAAGGGGGAACATGGCCTCTAGCAGAGGCAATATTAGTAATACACTTCAATGCTCCATCATGCAGTCTACCTATACAATACCCTCCATTATCATTGTCCTATGAAGACTTCATTAGCTGATGAAGCATAATGTGCCCAATCCGACGTAAAACACAAACAGTGGATAGACTGCCAGTCCAACCCTGTTCTTCACCACTCCACTACCCCCCAGAATGCTGACACCTGCTGCCAATGCCCATGCGACCAGGAAGATGTATACCGGTATGCGAACAACGACTGGTAGACCCAGTGCCGATAGCAATGCTGCGATGACCAGCGGGAAGAGGGTGTATCCTATGATGCATACGCTTTGTGCGAAGGATCTACTATCATCAGCCTCATCCAATTGTACAAGCAGAATCAAGCTTACATATTTCCCCCCAACAACTTAATCTGCCCTGTCACCACCGCCATCGCCCCCCAAACCATCGCAAAAACACCACTAAAAACCCTATCCTTCTGCTCGCCTCTCTGCCCAAAACTCAACAGTAAACTCAGTAGCAGCACAAAGATCAACGGGCCCCACAAGTCCCAATTCCGAAGTCCCTCACTCATATCCGCTTGACCTAATATACCCTCCACATCAGTCGCACGATTCGCTATGCCCAGCAACTCATCCCTCGCTCCAGATATGCCTGCACCGCGGAGATTCTCGTATGCGGATCGGAGGCTGGTGGATGAGGAGAGCATGGAGCCCCCGAAGAGGTACTTTGGGTACAGCACTTCGCGCATCTTGGACCATACAGCGAGGAGGTCGCGGGAAAGCGTCGCCCAGACGGTCTCGTCGATTGTGTTGGTGGGTGCGGGGCGGTCTTCGCCCGGGATCCGGGATGTGAGGTAGGATTGGTTGAGGGGTTGGGAGGAGGAGGAGGTTGTGTGGGTGGGTTGCGGGTGGAGAGGGTCGTCGAGGTCGTCGAGCGTTGCTGGTGATTGCTGTCAGTCATAGAACGAGACGAAAAGAAATAGAGGATAACCAGGGGACATTACCATCATCGGGATCGATCAAATCATCGTCTTCGACGTGCGGACTCTCGTAGTGTTCGTAAGGGTTTGTTGAGGACGCCATGGTCCGCGTTTGGTGAGAGCTTGTGGGCTACCGTTGACACATGGAGGAGATGCTGCTGTGCAAGTTGCTCTGGAGCTTTGATAGCTGAGGAAGCTAGACGGTGTTGATGTTACAAAGCTGTTGACACCACATTCGAGACTACATTTCTTCGCTCGAAGCTGGGCCGGCGTGCTGGAGCTTCCATTAAGGTTTGGAGCCTCACACTAGTGCGCATGGGGCTTAGCTTCGTGAATCACGGCGATCTCATATCACGCGATGTCTCTCGAGATCAATGCCCAGAGGCTCAAAGTCAAAGGCCATGAATGCAGACGGCCTATACGAGAATCACTGTTAGTACAAACACTTCATGCCATATATCGATGCCGTATTCATTCACACTTCATATGGTCCCTAATCCACTCCATCAGCACGTCGAATGAGCTACATCCATTCATCGTGCACGTTCTGATCAAAGATCTAGAACCAACCATGTCTACCATCATGATTAGAGCCACCAGAGCCCATACCTTGTGGTTGATTCACCTGCATATTGCCTCCACCAGAAACAGCTGCCCAACCCTCCTGACCTTGAGCCTGCCCTTGCGGATTGTAATCATTGCGTGGGTGATATGTCGGGCCCTGAACCAGATTTGCATTCGCACCAAGATACTGCAGACCGTTTGGCCCAGGACGGTCAGAGCCCATAAGGCCATTTCCAAGCCTGTGATTATGTCTCAGTAGAGCTTCTTGGTGGGGATGCTGGTAAGGAACCGTATCACCATCTACGTCCTTGTTCGTAAATCCCATACGTGCCCAACGCTGTGCAGCCTGGTTCTCTGGGCCATCGTAATCGGGCCGTGGCTGAGCGTAGGGATCCCAAATGGGGAGACCAGCGGGAGGTTGAGCTTCTCCTCGTGCTACACCTCGGCTATAGGAGGCGATGTTGCCATTGATACCTGTCAGAGACCAAGCAAAGGCCGCTATCTCTCGGATAGACTGCAAGAACATATCCTGAGGTGGCCCACCCAAGGGTACTAGGGGAGCTCCGAAGCCATGCTGGAATGGGTGGTGAGGATCGGGTTGGTACACATGTGGACGGATTGGATATGCACCCCAAGGTGCGGCGAAGAGTCCTTGAGGATATGCCGGCGCAGCAGGTGCAACGACAGCTTGTCGAGGCGCTACAGGTGGAAGAGGTCGAGCTCGGCGTAGTACAACAACCAAGCCATCTGAGGTGCAAGATACAACAGCCTCAAGTTCAATAGGCTCCTCTTCGACCTCGACCCTGGGCATAGATGCATGAGATCTTCGAGGCTCAGCACGTTGTCGTTCTGGGGATGAAACATTCACAGAAGATGAGGAGGATTCGGCTACAGGCGTCGTATCGAAGACTGCATTGGGGGCATCTTGCTCAAATTCTGTGCTTCCTCCAGACAATGTTCGAGAACCCATCTTTGGAGGCTGAAGGTTGGCACCACCAGCAGGCGAAGCACTCGACTGACCAGAATGCGTTGCATGACCATCGTCAGAATGAATGAGTGGGACACCTCCCTCCTCGGAGTCACTAGAATGGCTGGTGTCCGCTTCTGCCATCCCCTCGTCCATATCCCCTGGTCGGCGAGGGTCGCGATACTTGAAGCGCAGATAAGCAATCGAGTCGTTGGCCTTGGCACTCTCAAGACAACGAATCGCTTCTGGGAGGCAATCTTCATGCATGCATTCATAAAAGGACTTATCTCTGAACTGCTCTGCCGTGACGCCAAGAATACTCTCAACCGCGTCGGTGGCATACATGACGGTCAAAGTGCGAGTGAACCGATTCAACATAATAGCTGCACGTGGTTCGCGAGGTGTTAGTGGTGCTGGAGTCCTAAATTTGGAGGAAAGATGCTCCAACATGTGGTATCGCGGGTCCCTTGGCGATGACGCGAAGAGACGTCGAATAGCTGGAGCCTCAGCTGCTCGTCCTGCTGAAGTTAGTCGAACATATCATCTTTAGAGAAGTTCAGGTCGTACTGTCATTCTTGGCATCACCTGTGTAGATGCTGGTGCATCCTACAAGAACATCGTAGACGACAGTAAAGATGCATTCGCATCCGACCCATTGTCCGTTGTGCGCCTTGATACGGGCATAGTGAAGGACGGCGGCTTTGTCAAGCTGGACGCTACGATTGTGGATATGCTGAGCGAGAGGCACTTCGTCAGGATGGAAGTATTCGAAGCATGATCTGCCTCGGACATCGTCAGGCTGATAACCAAGGACGTCGAAGATAGAGTCGGACGCATATAATATCGTTGCATCTGGTGACAAGCCTCCATGTGATTTGATCAGCTTAGGACATTTCTGGGGAATCAGAGCGGCTGGACTGACTGTGAAAGGTCATGAAGGTGACTTCCATTTTGAGACTGGCAGTTGTATCTCTAATAAGATGTTTACTCCGTAAGATAGAAGGTCCTTAATCGATACTGAGGGGATGTGGTGCTGCACATGGAAAGATACACACTTCGCTGCAAGGAAGGTAGGGAAAGATGCTGTTTATATCGCCAAGGTCCCAAAGGATGATCCGTATCGAGATGCCCTTGTCTAGAAGAGTGGAGGCTTTCAGCTTGGTGATGGTAGAAAAATGACAGCAGAACGCAAGGAATATGCTTGAAGTCGATTGAATGTTATATGCGGAGAAGGGCAGCCTTGAATCTTAGTCGCAGCCCATGTCAGGTCATATATCAAACAAGTTTGCGAGGCTTATTTAATCGAAAGAGATTTGCTCGTGAATGATGATTATCCCCTGTTCTCTTCTTCAGGACACAAAGGTTCCTGCGAATGTGAAGACTCGATGTTTAATAATGGAGTCGTGGGGTTGCGGGCCACTGTGGGATTTTCCAAGGGCTAGGTTGTGACAACTTACAAGCTGCAGAAATGTGGCAGACTCGGCCAGGGTGCGTCAGCCTTCAGGGCCGTTGTTGGACAAAACGGCCTGTGCTAACGATGCATATAAAAGTAGTGTGGGCTCAGACTTGGCCTATGAAGTTGCTGGAAGATGTTGACAAGCCGATGGCCCGATGCATCCGTCTTCTCCGTTAAGGTGATGCCGTGATGGTGAGCCTGCAGGGCCAGGACGTGGCTGAAAGTGGGGAAAGGTCGAGCCAGGAATGTGTTCATGGTTCAGTACGGTACGTACGGAGGGTAGTAATGGGTACATCTCCGTGACCGGCTGTTATCAACAGAAGCAATGCAGTATTGAAGCAGGAAGCCCGTCTCGTGCCTGGACCATGGCTGCACGTGCGTTGCCACGCTTGCCCGCCGAAAGATCGTGGCAAGTCACATCAACCTGAACCGAATGTCCCTGGGAGCACCGTAGTATCGCTGCCAGGCTAGGATGCATCTTCGATGATGAAGAGAGTCTCGGCTTCACGCGTTCTCGGCGATGCAAAGGAGCAATTCTTGGAGGCTGAGTTCTCTGTCCACAACGAGACAAACCCTACGGAGGTAGATGTACAAGTCAAATCGCTGCTCCATTGCTCTATTATTGAGTAGACTATGTGCCAATCGATGATCGACTCATGGGTGCCAGACGATGGGCCGGATGCACATCATCTTGACAGGCGTTGCCAAGCGCAACGCTTCGAAGTTCGAACCCGCCAACCTGGAAATGAGAAAAGCCAAAAAGCAAGCAGATTGGCTTAGTCAATCCTTAGCTGTTGTGTCGACTTACGCTCGAAGTTGTGTGGGCCAAGTACCCCAATCAGCTCCTCAGACATCGTGTAAGGATGCTGTTGGTGCGTCAACGGTCAGCCTCTGTGTAAGCATAACCCAACCCCAGACATCATTTAGAGCAAGGTATTCGAGTCTTGTCAGTAGATACCCGTTGTCCCATCCGTAGTTCAAGTAGCAAACTTTCAGGGCCTCATGTTGTGCAATCCTTTTGCAAAATCATGAATCATGGTGGGGATGTTCATCCAATCGTCCATCGATCATGTCTGTTGTAAAAATGGAGTACAGAAAGGGAAGGCCGCAATTTGATTGCATAGTACTGTGCTGTACAGTAGAAATTACAGTACCTGTAGGGGAAATGGTGGCGCGTCACTCGCGCGAGGAAGGAACGAATGGGCATGCAACAGAGCGAAAAACTCACACGTTCAATCCACAAACATACGGAGTATCAATATTGGACAACAACTCTCTCAAAGCTTGTATGCTGCATTGGAACGGGCTAGAGAACGGTAGGGCTCGATCATGCACGTCATTCTATACATGTATGTCAATTCAACCAGTCGGTGAACAGAGCGCCAGTCCACGCCGGGTCATCATGGTACGGACCACCAGCACAAGCATCATCGCATAGATTTATATAGTCTTGAAAAGTGTGAATACCAGACGAGAGGGTCATATACTCCCAAAGCATTGGTTGATTTTCATTGACAGTACTGTAAGCTAGCTAGCTTGACCGCATGTCAACACTCATCCTTGGAAAACCACCCATTTCATGCTACAGTCATACCAATCCTGCTTCGAATCTTCATCATGCGACCAGAATTTGATTGGGAGCTTCCACACATCCGGGAAGCACACCAGCTTTCCGTGAGTCTACCATGATGGCTAATTCGAGCACGAAGCTGACTTGTCAATCAGGGCGATTTTGCCAAAGGACTCACCAAAGACCTCTGGGCTGTGAGCTTCTACCCCTTCAATAAGCCGGGAGTTGATCCCATATTTGCCATTGTTGGCTACCGAAGGGTGGGTATGCATCTGTACATCATTCGTTCAAGGCTAACACCTGCTTAGATACTGATATGCCGTCCAGCTCAAACAGAGGGCAAGACAATGGAGGTCATACGTAGTATTGCAGACCAAGATGTTCGTTCTCTACCTCTTTCCAAGTTTGAGAGAGTCTTATTGTTCGAATAGGAAAATGTTCAACACTTCACTGCCGCTTGGACAAAGGACTTGCAATCAGGAGCACCACTGCTCTGCGTAAGTGGCGATGATGCTAAGATCAAGGTGATCAATGTTCTCAGTGGAGAAGTAGAGAGGGTAAGTTTCACAATCGAACCGAGTTTTCAAAGCTAACGGACATCAGACATACGTCGGTCATGGAGGTGTAAGTGAAGAGGCTTAGCTACATATATTCTTTCTGAAGTTTTGCAGGGCATTCTGGACCTACAAATATCACCTATGAATTGTCAAATCCTGGCTTCTGCCTCCGAAGATCTCACTATCAGAATATGGAGCCTCGATGCGGCTCATCTCAAGCAACCTTGTGCTGCCATCTTGGCTGGCGGAAGTCACAGTGGTCACATTAACACCATTGTAAGCTCAGAAGTACCCTACCAGACCGTCTGCTCACATGGCTAGGCTTTCCATGCCTCAGGTCGATACCTCTTATCAGGTGCAACGGATTGTGTGGTGAATCTCGTAAGCGACGTTTCTCAAATTCAAGTCCTATGCTTATATTCCACATAGTGGACAATTCCAGAGCTTCCAGATGAAAACACTGGCACTAATAAGACTACTCAAATCCACTATCCTCATTTCTCCTCCGCCGAAATTCATACAGACGCTGTAGACTGGTTCGTTCGATCGCTTCCCTTTTCTTTTCGCAAAATTCTCATTACACTTATAGTATCGCCTTCCACGGCGACCTCATACTCTCGCGGTGCGCCAACGAAGAGACCATCGTCCTCTGGCTCATCACCGGGTTCTCCTCCTCCAACCCGCCACCAGATCCATCCACCGCACCCACGGGGCCCCAATTTCACGACCCAAAACGCACGACTCAAACCGCCTTCCACCCACCGGGCTCGTCTACTACTCGTCCAAAGCACATCCGCCTGTGTCAATTCTCCGTTCCCACCTCCACAACCTTTACCATGCGGTTTGCTCTCTTCCCAGGCATACCCCAAGGCGAAGATCCAACCAACGAGCATAATACCCATCCTATTCTCGCCATGTGCAATGGGAGGAGCAGCATCTTTTTCTGGGACCTCAAACGAATAGAAGAATACATCGAATATATCAGCGCACTCAAAGCCTCCGAGGAGTCCCAACCCGCAGATGCCGGCGACGATCTATTCCTCGGCAACCCCACATCTTCCAAAGATCAAGTGGAAACACCTACCAAGCCCTCCTTCCTCGGCTACTGGGGCCCTCGCAACCGCGGTGGCGGAATCTTCGCCAAATACTCAGGCAAACACTCGCAAACCCACCGCCGCGAGGCCTCTCCCACCGAATCTACAGTCACCAGCGGGTCCAACTCCAATCCCAATTCCAACCCACCCTCGGATCCCATTCCGCGTTCCGTACCCTCACCCTCGAAACCAGTCATCACTGCTGAGCGGCTGGAAAAAAGCAAGGAGCTTTGGGCTGAGAGATACGATGCGGGAAAGTGGTTCGAGAGATTGAAAGCGCATAAGGAGGAGACAGTGCAAGATTTAGATTTTTTGGGTCGCCAGGTCGCGTGGAGTCCCGGTGGAGAGTGGTGTGTGGTTGTGGGGAGTATGAATTGCGTTGCTGTGTTGCAAAGGTGGAGTGGAGGGAAGGGAAGGGGGAGAGGGAGGGGTAAGGGTTAGAGTATAGGAGCATTGGAAACGGTGAGAGTCAGTGACCAACATCCAGGACGAATGCATATATTATGTAAATGCCTATATTTCATTTAACGCCTGCCTGCAAGGAAACTAATATCGAAGTTCAGAAAAACAAACATGAAAACCCAAAAACGCTCGCAAGTTGTATAATACATTCATTACCTTCCTTCCTTGTCTCTTTACACCATCACCCTGATCTCTAACATATTCAAATCTCAATCATTCTTTCCCCCCTCACTCCTCCCCCCGCCCCCACCTAACAAACCATCCATCCCAATCCCCATCCCCATCTTCTCATCCAGCCTAAAGAACCCACTCCTACTCCTCCCCCTCCTCATATGTACCAAAGCCGCCACGGCTATTGTCAGCAACACCAGTATGGTCGTAAAGATGGGGTGATCCGCAACGGCCTTCCTCATATTGAAGAAGAATTTGGAGATCACAGAGATGGTGGATTTGGGTTTCAGCTCGCCTTTCAAAACTTTGGGGATCGTGTCGAGGATGGCGGTCCGCGAGGGTGTGATGAAGTTTCCGGTTATGGTTTGGTCCCAGTATTGTCTGTTCTGTTGAGGGGAGGGTGGTTAGTCTGGAATGAACAGGGGCGAAGGCGGTGCAAGCAGAGAAGGCAGGAGGGGAGGGGAAGGGA
>Ga0181471_100488_pt1 | contig 12429 bp, 8 predicted proteins | sample InSIn5gowninarea_FD_119083 | JGI IMG/M metagenome (GOLD analysis project Ga0181471, IMG submission 119083) | Clean room microbial communities from NASA Spacecraft Assembly Facility at Jet Propulsion Laboratory, Pasadena, California, USA -... ...
AAATAATAATAAAAACAACAATAATAAGAGAATGCTCAAAATCCAATGGGCCACTAGTTATAAAACCACTCAAAGACTTCAGAAAAAAAAGGAGAGGATTTTGAAAACCTTCTAAGTAGCCGCAAATACAACAATTACAATATCTTATGTGGTTTGAACACTTTTTTAAATGCTATAACATGTATGAGTGTGCGCATTTAGATTTAGATGAAACCTTTCCATTACAATATCTTATGTGGTTTGAACACTTTTTTAAAGGCTATAACATGTATGAGTGTGCGCATTTAGATTTAGATGAAGCCTTTCTCTTGGGCCTTAGTAATGCCTTACTGCTCAATCCTTTGTCGTTTGTCCATTCTTTTTAGCTATGTTTATTTAGTCCAAGGATAGATTTATAAATTCATAATGACGATTTAAAAATAATTATTTCTGGAATTTCAATGTGTTTTTAGTTTCTTTAGAATATATTTTTACATTTTTTCCATTTATTCCATTTATTTATTATTTTTAATAATATTTCCATATTATTGTTATATGAGTGCTTTTTATATTTTTATTATATTAAGTCTAGCAAATTTCCTCATTTTGCACATTTTAACCAGTCTTGGGAGATTTGACTTTTGACAGGGCCAATGAACTCCAATTGAAAAATTCAAGTTGGGTTGGAATTTAGACTCAATAAGATTTCCAACGAGCTATCTCGTGCCCAATTTAGACAGTAGGAAGTACTCCAAAACTTGTCTGAAAAAAGTCGCTACGCATTGAGATGGCGCGGCGCATTGGGCAGCATTCTGCAGTGTAATTTTATAACTAGCGCTACGCACTGAAATGGTGTGACGCATTAGGCTAAAAACCCTGAAATCCCTTCAAGTCTTCCTCCAAAGACTCTCAAATTGCTAAATTCTTCATTTCCCAAGTAAGTTAACATCCCTCCATGACCAATGAATGAATTTCTCTTGGTGCTTATGGTGATTTAATGGATAAAAATTAAAACCCTACCTCCTTGTTTTTTTTGTTAAAAAACAATTGCATAGGGCTTATGAGTTGTATTTCTTGCTGCTAATTCTAGTCCTATCCATTTCTCACTCCCTCACTTCTTCATTCCCTTAATAATTTTCTCCCTCTCCTTACATTCGTATCTACCTATTCCACATTTCCCATATCCCTAATCAACTAACCCTAAATCCCTAATCTCACTATCCAAAACCCTAGTCAAATATCCCCAAAACACTAATTTCCATCCCAAACCCTAAATATGGTCCCCTAAACCCTTTCATTACCTAAAACCCTACATCTAGCATCAAATCCTCCCATCATCAATCCCACTCATCCATGGAGCTCAAAAACATGAAGGCAAAACTGACAAGCTGCCAAAAGGAGGAAAGTCAAGCTCACAACACTTGAACAAGAAATCAATGCTGATGGTGAATCTTGTTTGGAGAGGGAAAATATCCACTCAAAAAAGATGCTAGAGAAGGCCAACTAAGAGAAAAATATGTTGAAGCACATGGCCCATGGAGGTGAAAAGATCAAGATGGACTTCAGATCATGGCTGAGGCTTCCTTGGACCAACACAACACTTAATGGAGGACACTCGGTCCAAATTTCAAAAAATTTGGGACACTTTTTGCAATTTTGGAATTTTTGGCTTAAACAATAGGCTTTTGTGCCTGATGCGTCATGCCACCTAACGTTCGCTTTTAATGGGGACCTCCTTTTGAGAAAAACTCAGTAAATTTTGATTTCTCATGGAAAAATATGCATGCCGACAAATGGCAAAGAAATTTTGATAGGTTTTGAGCTTCCGAAAAGGTCAAAAACACCTCAAAAATGACATTTCTGCCCCTTTTTGGACACACAGGAAGTAGTGTTGGGAGAACTCAGTTTTGGAGGGGAAAATGGAGGCCAAATTTAAAAATTACACTTGTGCTGGAATGTAGATAGGCAAACCTTTCCAACAAGCCACTTGGAGAAAATTTGGACACCGGGAAGGCCTCCAAGATTAGCTACAAAAAGGTGTTATGCATAGGGAAATCTGCACAGCGCATTGGAGGAATTTTGCTCATTTTTGGTCAATAACTCTATTTTTGGCCTAGTTTTTTCACAGTTTGATTTTTCTCCCTTCTAATTGTAAAAATCATGATGTAATTTAATTTTACATGATGGATTTCAATGTAATTATGCTAAATTTTCACTCATAGATGTTGATTCATCCATCAAAAAGTAGTTTGCAACTAAATGAATCAGTTTCCTAGTTTTTAGAGGCAAGGTGTTCCACTGCCTACTTTTTAGTTCTCAATTTAGATTTTGTTGGAATAGCTCCTAATATTATGAGCTCAACCCCTAGAGGCTAGGATGAGTTGTTTGTTGCCTATATCTTGTAATTTTTCAGTAATTAGCATGGTTGGACTTTTGGGAAAGCTTGGAGCTTATTGTATACTCATTTCAACAGTTTGCCTAAGGAATAGACCAGTGGCTTGCAACACTTTATGGGATTCATGTGGCATATTGCTTTGGTATAGTGTTTTCCTCTGTAATTGTAATTTTACATGTGTTTTATGTATGTCATATCTCTCTTTATTTCTTCTTAACTAAACAAACGAGGATAAAGGTAGAATACATTGAAAATGCAGTGCTCTACCTAGGGATTGCTTAGTTATCTATGTTTTCAACTGATTGAAAAGGATGCTTGAGCTCTTCATTCCATTTTCAACTTCTCATCTGTCTAAAACCTCTCCATCTCACTCAATTTGAAGTACCAAATAACTTGCCTACCTTTCCCCATAGATATCTCTGCAAAACTAAGTCTCATTCCCCGGACCCAAATCTGCCTTTCACATTTGAGCTAACAAAACATCATCAAATTCAATTAAACACCTTTGTACACATACCTAGCCTAAAATCATTCATTACGTCAGTCATCTCAAGCATTCATTGGCCATCTTTTCTGAGATTGACAAGGAGAGATCCCTCTCCCAACTTGGTAGGGCTAGCTACCAGCTTAAGCGTGGTTTGATGTTAGCCTAGATTGTGCCTTTCTCAGCCTGAGGTAGATTTAGTCTCTAACATAGTGGCGACTCTGCTGGGGAAGAAAAGTTTGTTTTTTACTTTGTAAACTACAGACGGAGCCTGAAGTTAGCGAGGTAGACTTCGAAATGCTCTTGCTTTGCATAGCGAAAGTAGACGAATGCTGCTTTAGTCAATCTCTGGTCTAGTTTGATCAGTATGATGATGATTATGTTCTCCAAAAAGAAGCTAATATTATAGACAAACCCGCAGCTAGTTTGTGGGAGGAAGAAGTTCACTTTCAGCAGTTCGAATATAGTGATTAGTCGTCACAGAAGGAGCCTGAAGTTAGCGAGGTAGCCTTCAGAATGCTCTTGCTTTGCATAGCGATAGTAGACGAATTCTGCTTTAGTCAATCTTCGGTCTAGTTTATGAACTGAAACATCTGGTTTCCTTAGTAAAATATAATTAAGTTCAGATCTGATTGTTGATGGTGGACAACGATCAGACACAGCAAGGCTGAAATCCTTCACCTAGCGATTCCAAATCAGTTTTGAGATCAGATCCAAGGACTCCATTGGTGGATGAACTCGACCAGCAGAAACATGAAAGGACAATATGGAAAGATTAGGTATTCAAGTTGGAATTTCATCCAAGACATTTTGTTCTTTGTCATAAATTATTTCTTCTCTTTTCCCGAGAATGTCAAGAAGGTTGTGCAGAGTATATTGTATTTGAAAAAAGATCCTTGGCCTGCGTTTGATCCATTCCCTTTGAAGATTGTGAATACCAAAGATTTGCATGCCTTTCAGTTTGATCAAGACCCTTTTTTTGAATCTTGTGATGACCATCTTCAAACTAATGAACCTCAAGAGACCAAGACTGATTTTAAACCTTTTGTACATACCTCTATACCTTGTAAAATTCTAGATCGATACAAGCCTCTAATTTTAACTCCTACATCCCATGCTTTCCCTAAAAATCATGATCTATATCTACCAAGATTTGATGGTGAACACGACAATATCACTGGTGAGAGACGTGTATTGAATTTTGAGTCTTTTCTTGACCTTTTTGAAGTTGATGAAGAAGATGTTAGTATTAGGATTTTTTCTCTTTCTTTGCAAGGCAAAGTCAAGAGTTGGTTCAAAACCCTACATGATGCGAGCATCTCAGATATCCAGCAGTTCGTCAAAGTTTTCCTCGATAGGTGGGTGGTCAGACAGAAGCCTTTCTTTATTTTAGAAGAGTATAATCAACTAAAAAAACTGCCAAGGGAGACAGTACAAAGTATATTTTTTGATGCCGGTTAATATAATACCTCCTCTTGGATCCGCTCTCTTGCACTACCCGGGTTCCTTTGATCCTGAAATGGAGTTTCAGCTAAGAGAAAGGAATCTTGTAGCACTCAAAGAGATGCAGAACAATGCAGTAGATGTAGAGGCTCATCTGCTGATCCGAAGGGCAAAGCTGAAGGAATAAGAGATGAAAACATAGATCCAAAGGAATCGACATCTCTAGAGGTAAAGCTTGACATTTTGGTAAGTGTAGTGGAAGAGATGATGCAAATGATCACCACAAGAAATGAGTATTATGTTCAAGACCATCACTCGCTGATTGAAGAGGAACAAGTTGCTGATCCAAAACATTTTCTTTCTTATCGCAGTTGTCATAGATCTGATAATGATTGTTTTGTAGATCATCTTGGAGAAGAGAGATCTATTGATATGACATGTATGCTTGATGATGTGTTTTATACTGATGATTTTCCTCAGTTTGATCAGTATGATGATGATTATGTTCTCCAAACAGAAGCTAATATTATAGACAAACCTGCAGCTAGTTTGTGGGAGGAAGAAGTTCACTTTCAGCAGTTCAAATATAGTGATCAGTCATCACAGACGGAGCCTGAAGTTAGCCAGGTAGCCTTCGAAATGCTCTTGCTTTGCATAGCGAAAGTAGACGAATGCTGCTTTAGTCAATCTCCAGTCTAGTTTATGAACTAAAACATCTGGTTTCCTCAGTAAAATATAATCAAGTTCAGATCTGATTGTTGATGGTGGACAACGATCAGACACGACAAGGCTGAAATCCTTCACCTGGCGATTCCAGATCAGTTTTGAGATCAGATCCAAGGACTCCATTTTAGGATGAACTCGAACAACAGAGACATGAAAGGACAATATGGAAAGATTAGGTATTCAAGTTGGAATTTCATCCAAGACATTTTGTTCTTTGTCATAAATTATTTCTTCTCTTTTCCCGAGAATGTCAAGAAGGTTGTGAAAAGTATATTTTATTTGAAAAAATATCCTCGACCTACATTTGATTCCTTCCCTTTGAAGATTGTGAATACCAAAGATTTGCATGCCTTTGAGTTTGATCAAGACCCTTTTCTTGAATCTTGTGATGACCGTCTTCAAACTAATGAACCTCAAGAGACCAAGACTGATTCTAAACATTTTGTACATACCCCTATACCTTGTAAAATTTCAGATCGATACAAGCCTCTGATTTTACCTCCTACATCCCATGCTTTCCCTAAAAATCATGGTCTATATCTACCAAGATTTGATGGTGAACACGTCAATATCACTGGTGAGAGACGTGTATTGAATTTTAAGTCTTTTCTTGACCTTTTTGAAGTTTATGAATAAGATGTCAGTATTAGGATTTTTTCTCTTTCTTTTCAAATCAAAGTCAAGAGTTGGTTCAAAACCCAGTTGTCATATATCTGATAATGATTGTTTTTAGATCATCTTGGAGAAGAGAGTTCTGTTGATATGACATGTATGCTTGATGATGTGTTTTATACTGATGATTTTCTTCAGTTTGATGAGTATGATGATGATTATGTTCTCCAAACAGAAGCTAATATTATAGACAAACCAGCAGCTAGTTTGTGGGAGGAAGAAGTTAACTTTCAGCAGTTCAAATACAGTGATCAATCATCACATATTATCTATGGAAATGATGAAGAAAGTGCAGAAAATTTTGAAGTGAAGGATCTTTTCATTTTTGTTTTTCTTCGTTTCAGTTCATTAGAGAAAACTTTCATGCAATTAGAAATCAACTATCGACAAGTCTTGATTTGGACCATCTTGAGAGTAATGAAAACCTTTTTCAAGACTTTTCATATCCAGAGTCGCAGCCCCCGAATCCCATTTATTTTCAAGTTGCAAATAAAGACTTGGAAGATGGAACATATGATCAAATGATACAATATGATTCCGTACAATTTTGTTTTGAATCATTTCAGTTTTTGAAAGGTAAATTGCATATTATATCTTCAAATGAGCAGCCTATAGAAAATCATGTAATCTCATAGGAGCCAATAGAAAATGGGTTGCAACAATCTTTTCAAGTTTTTCATGATCCAATAATTGATGTGCTGGATGATGTCTATAGTCAAAGTCCTTGTCCTATCTGTGAGCTTGAAGCCAGTATTGATACAAACTTGATCCAACAACCAGCTTCTTTGTCATTTTCAGCAGGAGTCTCGTCACAAAGCTTAGATGAAAGTTTTCATTCGTGGAATGAGGAGAAGACAAGTAATCCACTGGATGAGCTAAGTCTCAATGTGCATGAACTTCAAGATCCTTATGCAGTGTTTTTGGAGGCGGATAGAGAATCCATATCATTCAACAGATCTGTTTCCAAGTTTTCATGGGAGTTCCCTTTTAGTAGTTCTCTCTTGTTGTTCATAAACAAGCAGTTGTGGAGAATGCAAACAATAGCTAGAATGCTTACTTGGTTGCATTGGTTGTTTCATTTCACTTGATCAAGCGATGAATGGAACAACTAGAGTAGGCTGTATTGAATAAGCTCTATTTTGAGCATCATTTCTAGTTTGTCGATTGTGTTTAAGTATCGAGTCAGTTTTTAGTTGAGTGAGATTCAGTTTGTGTCGTTAAGTCATCAGTTTTCAGCTTGAGTTTTTGACTCCATTTCCCAATGGGAGAAGGCACTGTCTGCTTCCCAAAGATCTATCGTTCTTGGCAGCTCCAAGGGGCTACCATCCCCATTGGAGCCAATTTTAGTTTCAATCTTTGTAGCCTTCCTCCAGTGATCAAACATGCTCTTACAAAGTGATTTTAATATGCCAAGGTCAAATTTCATCATTTCAGTGAGTCTTCAAGTAAAATTTGGTCACTAGGTATTAGGTCTAGGGTTTGCTTTTACTCCTTTCAAAGTTGTCCAAATTTTGGTCAATATCACCATTCAACTGAGTGTATCATCATTCAGAGGGTTTTCATCATCATGTCAAGTTACAATGGATCATTTTACACCATGTTCATGCTTCAATTGTGCCTAGGTAAGGTTCATCTCTCTCTCCTAGGGTTTTGAAGGTAATTTCTCTCGGATTGTCAAATCATCAGAAAAACTTGTATCTTGATGTTCATACACCTTCCTCTACCCTTAATGTACCCTATTAAACACTTCCCATCACTGATATACCTCAAATTCCTCATTTTCGCACAAACCCTAGTTTCTTGCTACAACTTAACAATTTTCTAGGCTAGACTTGTGTTTTGCCCTTTTTGGACCCCTTCCCCTCACTAAATATTTGAAATTCCACTTTTCCCTACTTCTAACATCCCTCCCTACTTCCCAAAATTTTCTCAAGAATTTAGAAGCCCCTTATCCTCTTCATTTCACTTCATTTCGACAAATCCCCTGTTCCACACATCGGGATAGGTTTTACTCCAATGATGTTTCTGAGCAAAAAAAGATGAATTTGGAAAACATAAGATAATTTTTTCTCCACAATATGCCAAGAAAGAAAAACCTCCTTCCTTTTTTACACAGGTGTCATGGTTTTAGATAAATGTCAAAAATACAGTTGCCTCAGGAGAATTGATGCACCTCCGAAGTGACCTTAGGAAAATCAATATTTCTTCTCTCTTGGTTGACCAAATGACTTTCTAAATGAGTCAAATGATAACTAGACACAAATATCTTTCCAATGAGCTATCACGAGCTCACTTTGGGGTTGAGGAAGACCTTTAAAAGTTGACTAGAACAGAACTATGCCTTGAGGCATCCTCATTTTGCACATTTTGAGCAATCTTGGGAGATTTGACTTTTGATAGGGAAAATGAACTCCAAATTGAAAAATTCAAGTTGGGTTGGAAATAAAACTCAATAATATTTCCAACAAGCTATCCTACGCCCAATTTGGACACAAGGAAGGCCTCCAAAACTTGTCTGAAAAAAGGCGCTATGCATTGATATGGCGCAGTGCATTGGGAAACATTCTATAGTGTAATTTTATAACTAGCGCTATGCATTGAAATGGCATGGTGCATTGGGCTAAAAACAATTAAATCCATTCAAATATTCCTCCAAATACTCTCAAATTGCTAAATTCTTCATTTCCCAAGTAGGTTAACATCCCTCCATGACCAATGAATGAATTTCTCTTGGTGCTTATGGTGATTTAATGGATAAAAATTAAAACCCTGCCTCCTTGCATTTTTTGTTAAAAAACAATTGCATAGGGTTTATGAGTTGTATTTCTTGCTTCTAATTCCACTCCTATCCATTTCTCACTCCCTCACTCCTTCATTCCCTCAATAATTTTCTCCCTCTCTTTACATTCTCATCTACCCATTCCACATTTCTCATATCCCTAATCAACTAACCCTAAATCCCTAATTTCACTATCCCAAACCCTAGTCAAATATCCCAAAAACCATAATTTCCATCCCAAACCCTAAATACCATCCCCTAAACCTTTTCATTACCTAAAACCCTACAGCTAGCATCAAATCCTCCCCTCATCAGTCCCACTCATCCGTGGAGCTAAAAAACATGAAGGCAAAACTGGGAGGCTGCCAAAAGGAGGAAAGTCAAGCTCACAACACTTGAACAAGAAATCAATGTTGATCATGAATCTTAGTTGGAGAGGGAAAATATCGACTTGGAAAAGATACTAGAGAAGGTCAACCGAGAGAAAAATATGTTGAGGCACATGGCCCATCATTACTTGGCAAGAAACAAAGTGTGCAAGGCAAGAATTAGAAACATGAAGGTGAAGTTGAAGAAGGCATCACAAAGGCGAAAAGAGCAAGATAGACTTCAAATATCAGCTGAAGCTTCCTTGGCATAACATAGCACTTAATGGAGAACACTCAGCCCAAGTTTCAAAAAATTTGGGACCCTTTTTGCAATTTTGGAATTTTTGCCTTAAAAAATAGTCTTTTTTGCCCGATGTGCCGCGCCACTTGGCGCTCACTTTTGATGGGGACCTCCTTTTGAAGAAAACTCAGAAATTTTAGATTTTACATGGAAAAATATGCATGCTCACAAAAGGAAAAGAAATTATTACAGGTTTTGAGCTTCCAAAAATGTCAAAAACACCTCAAAAATGACCTTTCTGCCCCTTTTTGGACACACAGGAAACAGTGTTGGGAGAACTCAGTTTTGGAGGGGAAATGGAGGCCAAATTCAAAAATTTCACTTGTGCTGGAAAGTATATAGGTAGACCTTTCCAAAAAACCCACTTGGAGTAAATTTGGACACTGGGAAGGCCTCAAAAATCAGCTGCAAAAAGGTGCTACACATAGGGAAATCAGCATGGCGCATTGGAGGAATTTTGCTCATTTTTGGTCAAAAACTCTATTTTTCGCCTAGTTTTTTCATATTTTGATTGTTTCCCCTTCTAATTATCAAACTAATGATGTAATTTAATGTGACATGATGGACATTGATGTAATTATGATAAATTTTCACTCATAGAGGTAGATTCATCCATTAAAAAGTAGTTTGCAACTGAATGAATCAGTTTCCTAGTTTTTTTAGGCAAGTTGTTCCACTACCTACCTTTTAGTTCCATTTAGATTTTTTTGGAACAACTCCTAATATTATGAGCTCGACGCCTAGAGGCTATGATGAGTTGTTGATTGCCTATATCTTGTAATTTTTTAGTCATTACCATGGTTGGACTTTTGGGAAAGCTTGGAGCTTATTGTATACTCATTTCAGCAGTTTGGCTAAGGAATAGACCAGCAGTTTGCAGCATTTTATGGGATTCATGTGGCATCTTGCTTTAGTATAGTTTTTTCCTTTGTAATTGTAAGTTTACATGTGTTTTATGTATGCTATATCTCTCTTTATTTCTTCTTAACTAAAAAAACAAGGATAAAGGTAGAATGCATTGAAAATGAAGTGCTCTACCTAGGCTTTGCTTAGTTATCTATGTTTTCAGTTGATTGAAAAGGATCCCTGAGCCCTTCATGCCCTTTTCAACTTCTCATCTGTCTAAAACCTCTCCATCTCACTCAGTTTGAAGTACCAAATCACTTCCCTGCCTTGCCCCATAGAGATCTCTGCAAAACTGAGTCTCATTCCCCGGACCCAAATCTGCCTTTCACATTTGAGCTAAGAAAACATCATAAAATTCAATCAAACACTTCTGTATGCATACCTAGCCTAAAATCAGTCATTACATCAGTCATCTCAAGCTTTCATTGGCCATCTTTTCTAAGATTAACAAGGAGAGAGCCCTCTCTTGACTTGGTAGGGCTAGCTACCAGGTTAAGCGTGGCTTGATGTTACCCTAGATTGTGCGTTTCTCAGAATGTGGTAGATTTAAGCTCTAACATTTACCATGCTCCATTTTTGACTAAAATAATATAAGCAAAAATCTAGTTAGATGTTTTTTTTTACATAAAATGGTAAAATCTATTTTAAATTTTATTATTAAACATATTCATAAATATATTTTATGTAAAGTTGAATCAATAAAATATATTAAATTAAATTAAAAATAAAAAATTACAATCCAAAAAATTAAAATTAAAGCTGTTAATATAATAATAAGGTGAATTAAGGAAGGGAGTGATGGAACAAGCTCGTGGTTCCTCGATGAAACGGAGGGTTTTTGGATGGAATAACTGAGATGGAAAATGACAGAACATAAGAGATTAGGGGTATGGGGTACTACAAGTATCAGTCACCCGACCTGCAGCGACCCTCGTCGGCATTTTCAAACTCACCCTCCCATTTTCCATCTTCACTTTTACACGTTGGGGTTTTTTACATTATTTGTTCTACGCTACAAGTGTATAGAGCTCACAGGTCACTCTCAGATTTTACATTCCACTGGAGGGTAAAGCATGTTTCAATCACCTTGCACCAGACCCTGCTCCCTGGGGATTTCGCACTACAATTAACATTTTCATTCCTGTCAGTGTCGTTTTTCCATCGGCCAACTTGTTCAAGGCAGTTTCCCACATCCTAGTGCAGTTGTCGGTATGGATATTGATGCAATTGATTATTCAGAAGATCCTCTGGAGGAAGGCTCCATTTGGGAGTCCGCATATCCTGCCTGAAAAGGTATGTTAAACTATAGTTAAGGGTTTTATGGAATTTTCGAAGTTTATCCCCAGCTCTCTGAGCCTTCTCACACTGCCTAAGTGTTGTCGGAGGAACCCTCGACTTGGTCGGTTTTCTCTCCATCATCCCCGGCTACCCTGGGTTTTCTCACTGGTTGTATCAACCATTCCCTACAGCTCGAAGGCCCGTCATCCACCCTGTCGACCCACTCGTCTGAGCCTTTGATTGAAGCCCCCTACGCTGCTCCTCCACTTGTCGACCCCAACCCTTCCTCCTCACGTGCTCTCCCTTTAGGTTGCTTCTCCTATGTTCCCCCTCTCTCTGAGGCCATACCAAACCCTAGCCCCTCATTTGAGGTTCAGGATTCAATGAGGGTCTTTGAACCACCCAATATCCCAGTGACTCAACCACAGAAGAAACAAAAGTGTTTCAAGTCTAGGGTAGCAGACATCCCTCCCCTGGTAGGACAATCCTTTATGTCCTGCTCCCTTCCCTTGCCTCCTCCCACTTACACCTCCTCCTTCCCCTCCACTATCCAAATCCCTTCTTATCCCCCTCCCTCCCCCTCTGTTAATTCCACCTCGTGGTACCCCACCCGATCTAAAACCAAAGGGAGAGGGCCGGATGCAGTCAGCCTGGATGTTGATGTCACCCGAGTTTCACTTAAACCTTCAAAGGGCCGCCCCTCTATTCTCTCCAAAGAAATTGCTCAGGCTGGGGAAGAAGTAGACCAGGGTAAACAAAGGACTATTGATAGCATTCTTAGAGCAAAGGATGCCCTCCCCCCTCGCCTTCCATGAATATTTTATCCTTTAATTGCCGAGGGTTGGCTAGCCCTAAGAAAAAACTAGCCTTGAAGAGACTCTTCACGACTGAACCGGTCGACTTGATTTTCTTAAAAGGCTAAGTAAGAGCTATACATTGTTTCAATGGACTATTGAAAAGATTTTAAATGAGAAGGAACAAATATTCGGGTTTCATTTGATTCATTTATTTTTAACTTCTCTATTTTATTTTCATTACCAATTATTATTTATGATTTTATTTGTATAGCATGAATAAGTATAATAAGAAATACATCTA
>Ga0181471_100489_pt1 | contig 12413 bp, 9 predicted proteins | sample InSIn5gowninarea_FD_119083 | JGI IMG/M metagenome (GOLD analysis project Ga0181471, IMG submission 119083) | Clean room microbial communities from NASA Spacecraft Assembly Facility at Jet Propulsion Laboratory, Pasadena, California, USA -... ...
CGGAGAATAATCAAATTTTTGTTTTATTACCAGGACCTCCCTTTGAAATGAAAGTCATGGTGACACAATACTTAATTCCATTACTTCAAGCTAAGCACGCTGAAAATCACGGGCAGGTCTTTGATTCAGATTATTTGAATTTTTTTGGGATCGGCGAAGCATCCTTAGCTGATGCAATAGATGATATCGTCATGGATCAAAGTAATCCAACCATTGCCATGTATTCAAAACCTAAATTGGTCACTGTTAGACTAACGGCTGCGGCAGAAACGCTTGAAGAGGCTCAAGCTTTGAATCAAAAAGTTCAAGACCAGATTTTAGATCGCTTAAACCCTTATTTTATTGGCCAAGGACAAGACTACAGTTTAGCTCAAAATGTGGTGGATCAATTAAAAAAACATAAGCAAAGCCTAGCAGTAGCAGAATCATTGACGGGTGGTTTAATTGCTGAAACTTTAACTCAAATTCCTGGAGCTAGCCAAGTCATTAAAGGAGCCTTTGTGGTTTATCAAGTCGAAGCCAAAGAAAATATTCTAGGTATTGACGCCGAAACCATAACTCAATATACAGTTTACAGCCATGAATTAGTCAAAGATATGGCACTTAAATCTTTGCAAAAATGTGTAAGTGACCTAGCAATTGCCGTATCAGGAGTGGCTGGCCCGGGACCAGATCAAGGAGTTGAAGCGGGGACCGTATATTTAGCAATTGCTGATGGCAAAGGCTATTTAGAATCTAAGTGTATTCATATTGATCATAAGCCTCGTCAAACAGTTAGAGAAATCACATGTTTGGAGGCCTTAAATTTAGTCAGGGAATATTACACTAAATAGAACAAACGTTCGCTTTTCCCTTGCTATTCTTTCAATGATTGTATATTATATTAATGTAAGAGTGAATGGAGGACTTAAATGGTTAATACAGAACGACAAAAAGCTTTAGACTTAGCCCTTAAAAATATCGAGAAAAACTTCGGTAAAGGGGCTATTATGAAATTAGGCGAAAAAACTGATACAAAGATTTCAACGATTCCAACTGGCTCCTTAGCCCTTGACGTGGCTTTAGGTGTCGGCGGATATCCGCGGGGCCGGATTATCGAATGTTATGGACCAGAATCATCTGGTAAGACAACTGTGGCCTTACATGCTATTGCAGAAGTACAAAAACAAGGGGGTACCGCTGCCTTTATTGATGCTGAGCATGCTTTAGATCCTGATTATGCTGCCAACTTAGGTGTTGATGTGGATGAGTTATTGCTATCACAACCAGATACAGGAGAACAAGGTTTAGAAATTGCGGATGCCTTAGTAGCTTCTGGTGCGGTTGATATTATTGTGGTTGATTCAGTGGCCGCTTTAGTACCTCGAGCTGAAATTGAAGGAGATATGGGGGATGCCCATGTTGGCTTACAAGCTCGGCTAATGTCACAAGCCTTACGTAAATTATCCGGCTCTGTGAATAAAACCAAAACAATTTGTTTCTTTATTAACCAAATCCGTGAAAAAGTAGGGATTATGTTTGGTAATCCTGAAACGACCCCAGGTGGTCGTGCCCTTAAATTCTACTCCACCATTCGGTTAGAAGTTAGACGTGCTGAAACCATCAAAAATAGTGGGGAGATGATAGGTAACCGGACCCGGATTAAAGTAGTAAAAAATAAAGTTGCTCCTCCTTTTAAAGAGGCCATGGTTGATATTATGTATGGTCAAGGTATCTCTCAAGAGGGAGAGCTTGTTGATATGGCTGCTGATTTAGATATTATCAATAAAGCAGGGTCTTGGTATTCATATGGTGACGAACGGATCGGCCAAGGTCGTGAGAATGCAAAACAGTTTTTAATTGATAATCCAGCAGTTCGTGAGGAAATAAATAGTAAAGTTAGGGCTCATTATAATATTGGACCTAAAAATTCAGAAGCTGCTGAAAGTGAATCGACTGAATTAGACTTATAATAAGACTAATTTAGTAAAAGTATAAGAAGAATCACCTGATGATAATAAAACAAAAAAGCCTAGTATGTTACTTTTATTTCCTTTAAAATTTTGCTGGTAAGCTAACTTTGGAGGATTTACACTTAAAGATATACTAGGCTTTTTTGTTTACTTAAGTATTCGTAGACCCTCCAATAAAAATAGAGGGATTTATCCAGCTAAAATATTGTTATAAATAGTAGAAGATTTATCTTTATTATTTTTATGAGTCCATAATTAAAGTATGATTGACTAATTAGTCAAAAAAACTTATTATTATACTTGTGTAGAAATACATGCTGAACATATTTTTAATTTCCATTATTAAAATTAGATACGGAGGTGACACTATGGACTTTATGTCAATCGCCTTCGCGATACTTGCTTTAGTAATTGGATTAGTCATTGGTTTTGGACTTGCAGCAGCAAGACACAAAAAAAATATTGAAAATGCTAAAGAAAATGCTGAAAATATCGTTGATGATGCCATTAAACAAGCTCAGATTCTAAAGCGTGAAGCTTTATTCGAAGCGAAGGAAGAAAATTTAAAGTACCGTAATGATATCGAAACGGAATTAAAAGAACGTCGTTTTGAAGTGAGTCGCTCTGAGAATCGTTTAATTCAAAAAGAAGAAAGCTTGGATCAAAAATCAAATAATCTTGATCAAAGAGAACTTCATTTAGAAAAACGTGAAGAGGCTTATCAAACACGGGTGGAACAATTAGAAACTCGTGAAAAAGCAGTTGAAGAATTAGTGGGGCAACAAGAGGCTGAATTAGAACGGATTGCAGCACTATCCCGTGATGATGCCCGGCAACAAATATTGGCTCAGACAGAACAAGGTCTACAGCAAGAAATGGCGATTATGGTCAGAGATGCTGAACAAGAAGCTAAAAATCAAGCAGATCGTAATGCTAAGAATATTATTATGTCGGCCATTCAAAGAACTTCAACCGATTTGGTGACGGATAATACCGTTTCAGTCGTGCAGTTACCAAATGATGAGATGAAAGGTCGCATTATTGGTCGTGAAGGTCGAAATATTCGCACGTTTGAGAGTTTGACTGGGATGGATTTGATTATTGATGATACCCCTGAAACAGTGGTCTTATCTGGTTTTGATCCAATTCGTCGTCAGATTGCTAAGATTGCCCTTGAAAAACTTATTCAAGATGGACGGATTCATCCGGCTCGGATCGAAGATATTGTTGAACGAGCTCGTAAGGAAATGGATGAAAAAATCCGTGAAGTGGGTGAAGAAGCTGTCTTTGAATTAGGCTTACATAATTTGCATCCAGATGTCATTAAGATGGTAGGACGGTTAGCTTACCGTACGTCATACGGCCAAAATGTTTTGAAGCATTCGATCGAAGTAGCCAAATTAGCTGGATTTATGGCTAATGAATTAGGCGAAGATGTAAATATGGCGAAACGTGCTGGTCTCCTTCATGATTTAGGGAAAGCCTTAGACCATGAAGTTGAAGGGACCCATGTGGAAATCGGGACTGAAATTGCTAAACGTTAACGTGAACCAGAAGTGGTGGTTAATGCTATTGCCGCCCATCATGGTGATGTACAACCAAGTTCTGCGATTGCGGTCATTGTGGCTGCAGCGGATGCCTTTTCTGCGGCAAGACCAGGTGCTCGGAGTGAGTCCTTGGAAAATTATATTCGACGCTTACAACAATTGGAAGAAATTTCTAATAGTTTTGATGGGGTTTCACATTCTTATGCTATTCAAGCGGGACGAGAAATCCGGGTTATGGTTAAACCTGATAAAATTGATGATGTTCGCGCCGTTAAAGTTGCACATGATATTAAACAACGCATTGAAAATGAAATGACTTATCCTGGTAATATTAAAGTAACTGTAATTCGTGAAACAAGAGCAGTTGATTATGCCAAATAGTTTCTAAAGGTTGGGCTTGCCCAACCTTTTTTCTTACCTGAATTTTTAACAAATTATCCTATTTACCCTTTATCCATTGCTAGTTTAGTAGTTATGTATTCGAGAAGTAGTTTGGCTAAATTTATGGTAAAATTAAAAAGATTATAAAAGTTAAGAAAGTGAGGGATAATATGGGAAAAGTTAAAAAAACCCCCATGATGGAACAGTATGATGCCGTCAAAGAACGCTATCCCGATTGTTTTATATTTTTTCGCTTAGGCGACTTCTATGAAATGTTTAATGAAGACGCCCTCCAAGCTAGTAAGATTCTAGAGATTACCCTAACTTCGCGTAACAAAAATGTCGATAATCCTATTCCAATGTGCGGTGTGCCTTATCATTCTGCTGATGATTATATTAAAACCTTAGTTCAAGCGGGCCATAAGGTAGCCATCTGTGAACAGTTGGAAGACCCTAAACTAACTAAGGGAATGGTTAAACGGGGCGTAATAAAGGTTATTACCCCAGGAACCATTATGCAAGAAAAGGCATTAAATCAAAAAGAAAATAATTATATCGCTTGCCTGAAAGAAATAGGTGAGTTCTTCTACTTGTCTTATTGTGATGTTTCTACGGGTGAAGTCTTTTTGACTCAAGGTCAAGAGATGAATCAATTAATCAATGAATTAGAAGGCATACAAGTCAGTGAACTTGTCTATCCAGATTCGATTAATCCTAGTCTCTTAGAATTTCTAAAAGCTAATCTTAAGACGCATTTCTCTGTGATTGATGACCAAGCCCAAGCCAGTCCTAGTCTGATGACTAAATTAAGTAAATCCCTGACAAGTGACCAAGCTGAAGCGGGTTTGGCTTGCTTAAACCTATTACTTGCTTATGTAGAATCAGTTCAAATGCAGGATTTAGATCATTTCCAAGCAGTTAATTTCTATCAAATCATTGATTATTTACAAATGACGCCTTATACCAAGAGTCAACTTGAATTAAGCCGGTCCTTGCGGTCACAACGCAAGAAGGGGTCGTTATTATGGTATTTAGACCGCACTAAAACTGCTATGGGTGGTCGACTCCTCCATCAATGGTTAGATAAACCCCTGCAAGTAAAAGAGCCTTTATTGCAAAGACATGATAAAGTACAATCTTTAATCGAGAACTATTTCCATCGCTTAGATTTAGAATCAGCCTTGGATAAGATTTATGACTTAGAACGTCTGGTAACTAAGATTTCTTTAGGTCATGCCAATGCCCGGGATATGATTCAATTAAAACAATCACTCCAACAAATTCCTTATTTAAATAAGGTGATCGCAGCCCTAAGAGCAGATGGTCAAGACGCTTTTAATCCTTTGGCTTCCTTCGATACTTTAGTTAAGCTTTTAGAAGAGAGTTTAGAACCAGACCCACCCTTATCCGTCACTGAAGGTAATATTATCAGAGATGGGTATCATCAACAATTAGACAAGTACCGGGATGCCTTGAATCATGGACAACAATGGCTAGTAGAGTTACAACAACGTGAACGCGAAAAAACCGGTCTAAAAACCTTAAAAGTAGGTTATAACAAGGTCTTTGGCTATTATATTGAGATTTCTCGGTTACAAGCGGCCCAATTAGAGGATCCGCGTTATCAGCGGAAACAAACCCTAGCCAACAATGAACGATTTATCACTGAGGAATTAAAAGACATTGAAACCACTATTCTAGAAGCTCAAGATAAGGCAAAACTATTGGAATACGAGCTTTTTGTTGCGATTCGTCAAGATTTAAGTCGGCATATCCCAACTTTACAAAGTTTAGCTAAACAAGTCGCTGAATTAGATATTCTATGTGCTTTTGCGAGTAATGGAATTAAGTATTGTGTCACCATGACTTTCATTTCAAAGGGAGGTCCTGGTAATAAAACAAAAATTTGATTATTCTCCGTTTCATAGAATGAACCTAAGGCTAACCCAACATCATTAGGTAAAGCTTGACCTCCTTCAATATACCAAGCTTGTTGGTAATCATGTTTTGAAACTTTTCGATGTCCCCGTTCAAAATAATCTTCAATTCGACTTAATTGATTTGCATCAACTTTTAGCTCTGTTTGTAAGAAATCAGCCATAACTTCTTTACTAATATCATCACGGGTAGGTCCTAGGCCTCCCATCATGATAATTAAGTCGGACCGACTTGAAGCTAAACTTAAAGTATCCTTCATCCTTTGTGCATTATCACCCACTGTCTCTTGATAATACGTAGCAATCCCAATATCCATCAGGACTTGCGCCAACCAAGCTCCATTAGTATTGACAACATAACCCGTTAATAATTCTGTTCCTACTGCAATAATCTCAGCCTTCATGGCTTTGGACCTCCCTATACAAATACACCATTTAAGGTAATTTCCTTGAAAAATAAAAAAAGTTGGTCTTTGTCTCGCAGACTCCAACCAACAAGAAAAATGACTACATGGCAGCTCCAAAAATATGGCGAGCATGATAAAAATAATCAATACCTGAATAAACAGTAAAAAATAAACAAATATACAGCAAGAGGGTCGCGATAGGGATAGATACCAAGACAAACCCAGCATCTTCTAACAAGAAGAACAAGATCGCAAACATCTGAGAAAAAGTTTTTATTTTGCCAGGTAAGGCAGCAGCCATCACTGACCCTTGATATTTAGCTAAAAGTACCCGTAAGCCGGTGACCAAAAGCTCCCGCGAGATAATAATAATAGCTACCCAAGCTGGTACTTTGCCCATAGCCACTAATAAAATGAAAGCAGATAAAACTAATAATTTATCCGCCATCGGATCAAAGAATTCACCGAATACCGTCACCAAATTGTGTTTGCGTGCTAGAAACCCATCTAAAAAATCTGTAAATGAAGCTACCGCAAAAACAATTGCAGCGAGTAACTGGTTAGTCGGTATCGAAGCACCTAACACTTCAACTGAATGCATACTAGTAGGCCAATATAATAATCCTATAAACACAGGTATCATACATATCCGAAATAAGGTTAATTTATTAGCAATGTTCATTTTATTCCTCCGTTTGAGTATCAGGAGTTAGTGATTCATCTTGACCCTCACTTGCTAAAGGACTCTCACTGGTTTGTTCTGGGCTAGCACTGGCATCTTTAGTCACGAAAGTAATTGTATCATTGTAAGAATCTTCTGGTAGATCTATTTGAGTACCATTAACCTCAATCGTAGCTCCTTCAGGATAGCCTAAGTTAATCACTGCCTGTTTAACATTCTCTGGCATTGAGTAATCTAAGCTTTCGTCTGTACTTAAAGTTTGGTCAACCACAATTCCACCGTCTTCAAAAACGCCAACCCATACAAAATTAAGGGCTTTTACTGTGATTTTATAATCCTTACTTGACCCATCAAACTCATAAACTGGATTTGATCCCGGTTCAGATACCAAGCTTAAGACTTGATTTCCAACTTTAATTTGATTCTCTGCAAGTTCAATGTTGGCTTCTTCCGACTCCTGACTTGATTGCTCTGAAACTTGAGCGGCTGATTCGGGTTCAACCGGACTAACAATTTCAGATTGTGAAACTGAAGCCAATGATTCATCAACAGAATCAGGTTTAGTCACCTTATTTATTGCGATAAGCAAGGTCACCATAATAAAAAGAATTAATAGAACTAAAATTGCTAAGGGTAAATACGACAAGGCTTTTTCAAAACTTGATTTCTCTTCATGGTGGTGCAAGCTACTCCTACTAGGAATAGTTTCTTCTTTCCGACTACGAAAAGCTAAATCAAGCTCATCCTCATCGAACTCATGACCTTGCGCTTCAAATTCTTCAATTAAATCATCCCCATTTAGTCCGATTACATCAGCATATTGCTTGATGAAGGCTCGAACATAAAATGCACCCGGCAGTTGATCATAATTTTCTTCTTCAATTGCTTGCAAATACTTTTTTTGGATTTTGGTTAATTGTTGCAAGGTATTAAGGGTATAACCCTTTTCAATACGGGCATCTCTAAGCTTTGACCCTAAGTTATTCATGTATAGTCATCCTCTTCTACAGACATATTCAGCCACTATTATAACACAAGTGCCAAGACCATAGCATCATTGAGCTTGAAATTTATTTTAAAATCCTATGAAATATGGAACTTAATAACTTAAACGATAACTTACCTAAAAAAACTAATGGGACTGAGCAAAGTGCTCAATTCCATTAGTCTTTCGATTACATATATTATATATTGATTATTTAGTTTTAATATACGTTGTTCCGTTGGCAGCAGGTCCCGCAGACTGACGAACAAAACTCACTAGCACAATAATTGTTACAACATAAGGAGCAATTTGAAGATAAACTGAAGGAATCCCCGCTATCAATGGAATCTGAGAACCAATAACAGATAAGGACTGTGCAAAACCAAAGAACAAGGCTGCTCCCATGGCTCCGATTGGATTCCATTTACCAAATATCATGGCAGCCATCGCCATAAACCCTTGTCCAGCAATGGTTGAGGCAGAGAAGTTTAAAGAAATAGATTGGGCTAAAACGCCGCCTCCAATTCCACCTAAGAAACCGGATATAAGGATACCAATAAAGCGTAGCCGGTAAACGTTAATTCCTAACGTATCTGCTGCCTGAGGGTGTTCGCCGACTGAACGAAGCCGTAAACCAAACCGAGTTTTAAACAGAATAAAATAACAAATAATCGCTAAGACAATTGCTAAATAAGCTGGTACAGAAGTCGAAGTAAAGAAAATTTCACCAATCACAGGAATCTTAGATAGAACTGGGAAATTATAGTAACCAAAACTATGTGAAACAAAATCTGTTTGTCCCTTCCCTTCGAAAAGTTCCCGAGTTATAAAGACAGCTAAAGATGGGGCGATTAAGTTCAAGACTGTCCCAGAAATAACATGATCGGCCCGAAGATAAACAGTAGCTAAGGCATGGATAGATGCAAAAGCGACCCCAACTAAACCTGCTATGATAAGGCCCAACCAGTGGCCATAAGGATGACCAGCAGCTGAATAAAAAAGATTGAAAACAATGGATGAGAAGGCTCCCATGACCATGATTCCTTCCAGACCCACATTAACCGTACCAGATCGTTCAGAGAAAACCCCGCCGAGGGCAGTGAAAATCAAAGGAGCGGAATAAACTAAGGTCGATGAAACTAATAAAGAAATAGTTGAAATCATTTATTTTCCCCTCCTTGTTCGACGATGGTTTGATTACCCACAACTGGAGCTTTTTTACGTTTATCCAAGAAATAAGTAATGACATAAGATGAACCAACAAAGAAGATAATACTTGCAATAACAATATCTACAACCTCTGATGGCACTCCGCTTTGTAATGGCATGGACGTTCCACCTGTCTTTAAAGCCCCAAATAAGAAGGCCGCAAAAATTGTTCCTAGTGGGTTTAAAGCCCCTAATAAGGCTACCGCCATTCCATCAAAACCAATTGAAGGTGATACCCCATTGGTTAGGAAAATATAACCATATTCGCCAAGTCCATTCATTACTCCACCTAATCCAGCTAGGCCACCTGATAAGACCATAGCCATAATAATATTCCGTTTAGCATTCATCCCCGCATAGTTAGAAGCATGTTTATTAAGACCAACAGCTTTTAATTCAAAACCAAGCGTGGTTTTATTCATAACAATATAAACAATGATACCGAAAATTAAAGCGAGGAATATTCCTGTATGGATGGTTGAAAACTGAGTTAAGTCCGTCATCCATTGTGCTTTTAAGCTGGCATTTTCAGCCAAGGCTGGCGTCCGGTCAGCTCGATCAGTTAATACATTACGAATAATATAATCAACTGAATAGACAGAAATGTAGTTTAACATAATGGTTACAATAACCTCTGAAGTATTGAAGAAAGCCTTTAAAACTCCAGCAATGGCAGCCCATAAAGCCCCTGCTAAGGCCCCACCGATAATTGCAAGTGGTAAAACAATCAATTTAGGTGCTTCTGGCATCAATAAACCAATCCAAACTGAAATCATCCAACCCCATAAAGCTTGTCCAGAAAGACCAATATTAAAGAAACCAGCAGTATAGGCTACCGCAAATCCTAAACCAGTAAAAATTAAAGGTGTCGCGGCCCGAATGGTTTGTCCAATATAAAACGGTGTCCCTAAAGCCCCTTTCACTAGGGCAGTATAACCCTCAAGAGGATTATATTTAAAAATTATCATAATCAGGGCTCCAAAAAGTAACCCAATTACAACCGAAAGAATCGGAACTAAAAATGATACTTTTTTATTTTCCATTTTCTACTCCGCTCCCTTCACGTTGGGCTAGCACTTGTTCATAAGAGGTTCCAGCCATCATTAAGCCTAATTCTTGTTCATTGGTTTCACCCGCAGGAATATCTGCTACTATTTTACCATCATACATTACTAAGATTCGATCCGATAAATTGAGAATTTCATCTAATTCAAAACTCATCAATAAAATACCTTTATCTTTATCACGTTCATCAATTAAAGATTTATGAATGTACTCTATTGCCCCCACATCAAGCCCCCGGGTCGGATTGGCTGCAAATATAAAGTCTGGATTTGCTGCTACTTCCCGTGCAATAATTGCTTTTTGTTGGTTTCCCCCTGATAAAGACCGTGCTGAAGCTTGTGGTGAACTTGTCCGTACATCAAAACGATCAATTAATTGAACCGCATTATCATAAATAACTTTATCATTCATAAAACCAACCTTTGAATAAGGTGATTTATAATATTGTTTTAAGGAGAAATTTTGGTCCAAAGGAAAATCTAAAATAAGGCCATACTTATGCCGATCTTCCGGAATATGTGAAATACCTGCTTCGTAAAGCTTTCGTGGTGAAAAACCGGTAATATCTTCACCTTTATAAGTCACCGTACCCGAATCAGCCTGCATTAAACCGTTCAAGGTTAGAACTAACTCTGTCTGACCATTGCCATCTATCCCAGCAATCCCAACAATTTCACCTGCTCTTACTTCAAAAGAAAGGTGTTTCACTTTTTCAATACCACGCTCATCTTTTACAACCAAATCGTTAATACTTAGGATAGTATCTTTAGGTTGCGCCGGTGCTTTTTCTGTCTTGAAGGATACAGAACGACCGACCATCATATCCGCTAAATCACTCGCAGTCGTGGTTGCAACATCAACTGTATCAATTGATTCCCCCCGACGAATGACCGTACACCGATCTGCTACCGCCTTAATTTCATCTAATTTATGGGTAATAATGATAATGGACTTACCTTCTTTAGCCAGAGCCCTCAAGGTCACCACTAAATCTTCAATCTCTTGGGGTGTTAAGGATGCCGTCGGTTCATCAAAAATTAAAATATCAGCTTCCCGATATAATACTTTTAAGATTTCGACCCGTTGTTGCATCCCAACTGAGATAGATTCCACTTGGGATTTAGGTTCAATTCGCAAACCATATTGGTCTGATAACTCATTAATTTTTTCCAAAGCCTCATTTTGATTCAAAGTAAGACCAGAGATTGGTTCATCCCCTAAAATAATATTTTCTAAAACAGTAAAGGCATCAATTAACATAAAATGTTGATGAACCATCCCGATTCCTAATTTTTCTGCTTTACTAGGAGAGTCAATCGTCACAGCTTTCCCGTTAATCAGTATTTCACCTTCGCTCGGTTCTAATAAGCCGGATAATATATTCATTAAGGTCGATTTTCCTGCCCCATTTTCACCTAACAAGGCATGAATTTCACCCTTGCGCAATTCCAAGTTAATATTTTTGTTGGCGTAAAAATCTCCAAATCGCTTAGAGATATTGCGCATTTCAATAACTGGTGTTTGCGTTTCCATTTAGCTATCACATCCTGTTTCTTAATTTGTGTTCCGTTTTCATTATACCAATTTATCTCAAAAAAAATAGAGGGAATATTTAAAAATAGTTCCCTCTATATATTTTTAAGTGAAAATATTACGGCTTAGTTGGGACTTCGATTTTACCATCAATAATTTGATTTTTTAAATCATTGACTTGTTTTAAAATATCTTCTGAAAGTTGACCATCTGTGATACCCACAGAGTCAGTATCTAAACCATATTCAACTAAACCAGATTTAAAATTGCCATTCATTACTTCGTTGGTAAAAGTATGCATAGTTTCCCCAACCTTTTTCAAGGTTGAAGTTAAAGTTAAAGTACGTTCTTTTCCGTCTACTGTAACCGTTCCTTCTTCAGTTTGGTCGCGGTCAGCACCAATCACCCATAAATTACGGCTTGAGTCAGCAGCAACTAAATCTTTAGCTTCTGAGAAAACACCATTACCAGATTCACCAGCAGCTTGGTAAATCACATCAATATCATTGGCATACATAGCAGAAGCAATTTGTTTAGCCTTAGGTGCATCAGCAAATGACCCAACATATTCTACCGTTACTTCAATATCGTCTTTTACAGCTTTGGCACCGGCAACAAAACCCGCTTCGAAAGCATCAATCACTTCAGATTCTGCTCCACCGACAAAGCCAATATGGCCTGTTTCAGATGATAAAGCAGCGGCTGCACCAGCTAA
>Ga0181471_100492_pt1 | contig 12385 bp, 12 predicted proteins | sample InSIn5gowninarea_FD_119083 | JGI IMG/M metagenome (GOLD analysis project Ga0181471, IMG submission 119083) | Clean room microbial communities from NASA Spacecraft Assembly Facility at Jet Propulsion Laboratory, Pasadena, California, USA -... ...
GATTATTCTTTCGATGGGAAGGATTATCGGCGAATCAGCGGCCATTTTCCTGACAGCCGGAACAGTGGCTGCGATGCCGGAAAGCATTTTTTCATCGGCCAGGACTCTTACCGTCCATTCTTACTTAGTTACCCAGGAAGCCGGTGATATTGAACTCGCAGCCGCCATCGGAATTGTTTTGATTGTCATCATTTTGGTTCTCAACCTTACAGCTACATTTATTTCCAAGAAACTGGACAGAAGCAATTATTGAGAAATTCATACAAATATCTTCTGTGATTGGAGGCTTTTGCGGCCAAAATAGCATAATTTGATAATCGGCAATAGAATGAATGGAATATGAAGGAGAAATATTGATTGTTTTCAGGACAGTCTAATGCAAAGGAGATTGGAAAATGGCAATTGCGATATTAGAACGGGAATCTGCAGCCGGAGAAAAAGTGCCGGAAACAAACATAAAAATCAGTGTTAGGAATTTGAATTTATTTTATGGAGAAAAACAGGCTCTTTTTGAGGTTTCTATTGATATTAAGGAAAAAGAAATCACTGCGTTAATCGGCCCTTCCGGCTGCGGGAAATCCACGTTTTTACGAACCTTAAACCGGATGAATGACTTAATCGATGGTGTGAAAATTAGCGGGAGCATCGTTATTGACGGTCAGGATATTTATAAATCGAACGATGTGATTAAGCTCCGTACCAAGGTCGGGATGGTTTTTCAAAAGCCGAATCTTTTTCCGATGAGTATTTATGATAATGTGGCTTATGGACCAAAGATGCACGGAATCAGGAATAAAGCGAAATTGGATCAGATTGTCGAAGAAAGTCTGCGAGGGGCAGCGATTTGGGATGAAGTTAAAGACCGTCTCAAAACGTCAGCGCTCGGTTTGTCCGGCGGCCAGCAGCAAAGGGTTTGTATTGCAAGGGCGATTGCCATGAAACCTGATGTCATTCTCATGGATGAACCGACAAGCGCACTGGATCCCATTTCAACGTTAAAAGTGGAAGAATTACTGGACGAAATGAAAAAGGATTATACGATTGTGATCGTCACCCACAATATGCAGCAGGCTGCACGGGTCTCCGATCGGACTGCCTTTTTCTTAAACGGTGAAATCATTGAATTTGCGGAAACAAGTAAGATCTTTTCAACGCCGGATGACCAAAGAACGGAGGATTATGTGACCGGACGTTTCGGATAAAAGGAGATGTTGCAACATGGTTCGGGCAAGCTTTGAACACAGTTTAAAGGAACTTCAGGGAAAAATCAGAGAAATGGGTGAATTAACTGTTTCCATGCTGGAAAAATCCTTCACAGCATTAGAGAATCAAGATATAGAAGGAGCTTTAAGGGTCATTGAAGATGACCAGGAAGTGAATGCTATGGAGGAGGAGATTAATCATCTCGCTGTCTGGCTCATTGTAAAAGAGTCGCCGGTGGCAAGAGATTTAAGATTGATCGTCGGTGTTATTAAAATTTCCTCGGAAATAGAACGCATTGCAGATTTTGCCGTGAATTTTGCTAAATCAACCATTATGATCGGCAATGAAGAATCTTTAATAGAAATTTCCGAACTTAAAGCAATGAAGGATATTTGTATGACGATGCTGGATAAATCTTTGGAATCCTTTTTTGAAGGGAACCTGGCTCTTGCAAAGGAAGTCGGCAGTATGGACGATGAAATCGATGATATGAGTGACAAGTATTATAAAAAATTAATAAAACTTTTTAGCGAAAACCCTGAAAAAGCCAATCAACTGGCTCAATTATTATATATCAACCGTTATTTGGAGAGGGTGGCTGACCATATTACCAATATTGCCGAAAGTGCAGCTTATTTAATAAAGGGCAGGATTTATGATTTAAATTAATTGTATTGCATTCGAAACGGCAAACGCAGTCAGAAAATGGTTTTAAGCAAATTCGTAATTTTGATGAAAACCCCTGAAAACCCCGCAGTGAGTTTTGCAGGGGTTTTATGTTTGGATTTAGTGTCCTGTTAAAGTCTCCTGTGTACTTAATGAAAATGGTCAGGTATACATACAGGGAAAAAGCGGGAGAAGCAATTAAGCTGGTTTAAGTACGCTAACCGAGCTATTTAATAAACAAATTGTTCAAGCCTTAAATGATCTTGTTCTGAGGGAGCCGATTCGATTTTTAATCATTCTGTAATGAGAAAGTCATTCCTCTCTTTAATTTTTTTCGAAAATAACAACTGCAGCACAAAAAATGGGGGTGGTGCGATGTATCACCTGACCCGAAGATGTCGAATTTCTTTTCGTTAAATCGGTTTCGCATAATTCATCATAAAAGTGAATAAAAGGGTAAACAATGTTTTACCGAAATCAGTTATAAGTTGAGATGGGGAAAGATTACATCCATAATTGATCCGAACGGGTGCGGAAGATCAACTCTTCCGGAAATTGTAAATAAAGACTGTAGAGCTTATGAAGGAAAACTAATTTTGGACGATAAGGAAAAAAAGGGGTCAGTCAAAAAAATTTGTACATCATCATTACTGGATGAACTGGCTATTTATTTGAATATATATTACTAATATGAAATTCTTGAGCAAATCAAAGTTTTGAATGAAAATTATGGTCTGATTATCCTGACGGTTCTCTGTGACATTAACCAGACAATTCGCTATAGGAATTATATTATTGCCATGAAAGATGGAGAAATTTTAAAAGAAAGACTTCGAAGATATAGTGGCGAAAGAAATGATTAAAGTGATTAACGGTGTGGATGTGGTTATTAACGGGGATGCAGAACACGGTTTTTATTTAGTATCAGCAGAAATCTGATTCCTTATGGTGGTGGCAAAATAATTTGCGGAATAACAGAATAAAAAAAATCGGAAAAATATTCATAACGCTTATATTCGCCGGGGTGTTCAGCTATTCTTTAATCATGTTAAGCAGCTATTTTATTGACTCATTCAAAAACAAAAAAATCTCTGAAGAAATGAGAACTTTATATTGGCAGGAAGCGTGGGCGGAAGAGAATGGAAAGAAGCAACAAAATGAAGCTGTTCAAGAAAAAAATAAATTATCCCGGGCCCGGAAAGTAAATAGTGATATTGTCGGTTGGATTAAGGTGAGCAGCACAAAAATAGATTATCCCATTCTTCAAGGAAAGGATAATAAGTATTATTTGCACCGGAATTATCGCCAAGAGAAATCAAAAGCAGGCAGCATTTTTATGGATTACAGGAATAATCCAGCCGGGGAAAATTTTAATATGATTTTATATGGCCACCGCATGAAAGACGGTACGATGTTCGCCGACTTGAAAAAACTTTTGCGGGAGGATTTTTACATAAAGAAACCTGAAATATATGTTGAAACATTAGGTAAGACATACAGAGGAGAAGTCTTTTCAGTATATCTTACCACGACCGGTTTTAATTATATTGAAACGGATTTTGCCAATGAAGAAGAGTATTTGCAGTTTTTAAAGACGCTTCAGAAACGCTCGGTATTTTGGCAGGATGCGGAATTAACCCCGGATACGCAAATATTAACTTTGTCCACATGCGACTTTGCGCTCGATTCTGAAAAAGGAAGATTAGTTGTCCATGCTGTTTTGACCGAAATTTAGCATATTAATACCTCCTCCAATATTTGATTGCTACCCCTTGAAGAAGGCAGAATAAAAGCTGTTTATCTTTGAGGGGGATTTTTAATGATTGAAGGCTCCGAAAATCTGTTAACAGATGACTTGTCAAATCATTTATGGGCATCTTCAAATCGAGTAAATTTCTTACTTAGTTTTAACATCCGTTGTCTTATAAAACCACCTTAAGAATCGCAGCATATTACAAGTTATAATTTTTTAAATTTTATAGGTATATTAAAATTTGAGGTTAATTTGAAAAGGGAGTATATTCTACTTAGAAAGTATACTATATTAGTATACTTAAAAAGGGTGCGGTTGGTTGGAGTTTATAAAGTTTTCTGCGCAGAAAAGTCTCTTCCAACAATCCCGAATGCAAAGGAGTGTACAAAAATGCTTGACTTCATTTTTAGAATTGCAGATTGGCTTGTGGCTAACGGTGCCTGGCTTATCGACTTCATTGAAAAATTAGACAAACTATTCTAAGCAGAAGTGGCTCCTTAGCAATGTCATGGGGTTAGAGGAGGGGCTGGTGTTCAAGAATGTCAGAATATTAACTTAGCTTCATGAAAATAAATCAAAGGACGCCATTTTCTGAGCTCCTCTTTTTTTTGGGAAAATTATCTCCTCTCTTTTTACCAAAGAATTTCAATCTTTAATCAATTGTAAAACTGTGAAAATTCCAATCTGTAAAGCAGAAAACAAATATTTGAGTGTAATTTTATAGGTAACCGCTTGAAAAATTGTTTTTTTAAAAGCTAAAACAAGAACAAATTGATAATATGTTCAAACAGGAACAAGAACGAGGAGAAATACTTAATGAATTGTTATTAGGTGGATAAAGGAGCTGCAGATAACCCCGCTTTTAATGCAGATACCATGCTTATCATGAAGCCGGAAATATTAATTCAAAACTCTAATAACCTGAAATAAACAAAAAATGACGATAAGTTGAAACTCTCAGGGAGCCCCTGAGATTTATTTTTTGGTCTTATGCTGTTTGATAATGCGTTATGTCGATCTTTCAAGATTATAGAATTCAAAAAAGCCCTGCCTCCTCCATGTAAACTAATCGTTGTCATATGTAAACCAACCGTTTATGGCTTTATATTAAGAAAAACAATATACTGTTTGTGAAGGAGGTAACGATCTTGAAAATGGGTTAACAGATTCGAACAATACGCAAAAAAGAAAATCTGTCTCAAGAACAATTGGGACAAAAATTAAATGTTACCAGACAAGCTATTTATAAATGGGAAAGTGGAAAAGGATACCCTGATATCCAAAATTTAATCAGGCTAAGTGAATTATTTGAAATCAGTATTGATGAGTTAATAAAGGGAGACAGCTCCTTTCAAAGTAAAATCAAAGTTAAAGGGAGTACAGGTATGTTCTCTAATCGTAATCTTTTATTATCCTTAAACTATTTTAGTTTCTTTTTCGCGCCATTATTTTTTCCACTCCTCACCATGATATTTGGTTATGAAGAAATAAAGAGGCATGGAAAAAGAGCACTCATATCTCATTTAATTCCTATTGCAACATTCATTTTTATGGTTATCATCTATATGATTATCTATTTTCTTTCTGCACAAGTAGATGGAATAGGTGTGCCTAATTCCGCAGTACGTGGCAGCAGCATGATCTTACTTGCTCTGATCACAATAGGTGTTGCTGTTTGGAATATAAAGGAAGGAGTGAAACAGTTAAATCGAATTGGGGGTGGACGTGCTTATGAATCATAATTTTCAAGAAAACTTATCTTTTGTAAGAGATAATCCTGCTTTTTGGTTCCCCGGGCGCTGGATTGGTGGCCTCTCTTTAATCATTGGCCCGCTCTTATAGCTGGCGGCCGCTCTTCTCAGGATACAATTTCATTTTTTCTATGACGCGTAGCTTGCTGCCTACGCTGCTCATCCTGTACTTATCACCGCCGCCTACAGTTGTTTTGTGCTGGGGTGTTTATTCCTTTGGCCGGGAATTATTACCTTAGTCAGATTCATTGGAAGGAAGCATCCTGTTTTAGCCATTTGGGGTGGTATGTTTACGATCTTAGGGCTTATGGGCCGCGTGTTTCATGGCGGCATTGATCATTTGGCCTTTCAACTCGTAAATGTACAAAGCCTTGAACTCGCTGTTAAAGCAGTAAGCGACTCGTATCATGCATTCCATATCGTCCGGTATTTTAATGGGATGATGATGTTTGGCTGGGTGTTATTGGCAATCGGTGCCTACCGTTCACGTTTATTAGGGTTTTTTCGGTCGGCAGCATTGGCTTCCATGTTCTTCTTCCCTTTGGGCACTCTTAAGGGGACTAGATTTGAATCTCCTTTTCTGATACTTGGTCTATGCATAGCGTTAGTTCCGCTGGGGATTAAAGTGTTATGCGACGGTCCGCCGCCATCAGGCAAGGCTACTATCTGGACCATAGTCTTTGTTGTGACAGGGATTGTATTTATCGTCCTTTCTATTCTTTTCCCGGAATTTATGCGGCGCTAATTATAGTCTTTTTGCAGATTATCTTTAATCCCGGCTAATTTAAACAGCCTTTGGCCTTCTCAATATGTAGCGTTGGCTTCGTTTGTAATGTCCCAGCAGTGGAGCAATCAAAATCTAAAAGGACGTTCAATTAATTGAGAGTCTTTTTTGTTGAGGAAATCAACATCATTTTTAAACCATGTAATTGAGGAATCTGAAAAAATACATATTTATCCTGATTTATTCACCGTGATTTCTGAACCAACCTAAAAACCTTGTGATTTAGGCTTTCTTGGTCAATAAATTTTTCACTTAATAAATGCAAAAAAGAATCCATTTCTGCTAAGGTTAAAGTACGACAAATAACCATACAGAAAGGATTCTTTATATGGCTACTTTAACCCAAAAAACACTACATTTCAATCGTAAAATTAAATTGTCAAATGATGGAGGTTCTCTCTCCTCAGATACAGGCCAATTTCTATTTCGGGAATTCGATGAAAAAATTGGTTTTTCCAAAACTTTGGCCAAGTACCTAACACTAAATGATTCAAGAACTTATTATCTTCATTCAAACGAAAACTTGTTACGTCAAAAAATTTATCAATTGATTGCCGGATATGCTGAGGATGATGCTGCAGATCAACTGACCAATGATCCGGTCTTTACACAAATTATTGGAACACCTGCCTTAGCTTCCCAGCCCAGCTTATCCCGCTTTTATACCCGTTTTAATGAAGAATCGCTTAATCAACTAAATCGGGCAAATCGTGAATTGCTTGATAAAATTCATGCATACCGAAAATCTCAAATGGTGTTTATCGATTTAGATTCGACCCATTCCGATACCTACGGCAATCAAGAATCTTCGTCCGGGAAACGTTTATACTTCCAATGGTGTCGTCGAATTTATTCAACCTTTAATCGAGCACTACAACGAAACATTCCCGGAAACGAGTTTGTTCCTTCGTGCGGATAGTGGATTTGCAGTTCCGGCTTTATATGAATTGTGTGAAAAAGAATCCGTTTTCTTCATTATCCGACTAAAATCCAATGCTCAACTACAAAGTTTAACGAAAGAGTACCATCCATCAACTGCACCTTTAGATGTCTCGAAAACAGAATGTTATTTTGAAGAAACAATTTACCAAGCAAAATCATGGTCGAAACCAAGAAGAGTTATTATCCAATCAGTCCGGCCAGCAGGCGAATTGTTCTTTACACATAGCTTTTTCGTCACCAATTTTAAATTAGCTTCCCCGAGGGACATCGTCCGTGCCTATCAAAAAAGAGGGACAATGGAGAACTATATCAAGGAAGCTAAAAATGGTTTCTATTTTGATAAAATGAGCAGTCACTCTTATCTCGTTAACGAAGTGAAGATGATGTTGACTCTTCTTGCTTATAATTTAACCAATTGGCTTCGCACTCTTTGCTTCCCTGCAGGGAAAACAACGATGCAGATTGACACGATTCGTACCCGGTTAATCAAAGTAGCCGGCAGATTGGTGAAATCAGGCAGATCACTTTATTTTAAACTATCATCAAGTTTTGTTTATCAGAAATTCTTTTGGAGTATACTGGAACGAATTCAAAGACTCCGGATTTAATTTTTTGAAACTAAATAACCTTTTATTAACTGAAAGGCTGTGCAAAAGGGCAATGTTGATTTTTGATATACTTTGTTTGATTGGAGTGAAAGGCACGAAGACTCCTGCGGGAACAGCGAGACAGGCGAGACCCCGCAGACACAAAGTGTCGAGGAGGCTCGGCGCTCGCCCGCGGAAAGCGAAGTGCCTGTAACGGAAATCAACAACCAAATTTAACAGAGCCAACTGAAAAAAAACACTTTTTTTCAGTCAAGGGGGTAGTATGCCCAATTTTCCAGAATTTGCAATAAAATTCCAGCTAATTTGATTGGATCCTAATAATTTGTATTGGAAGCCATCAAATTTCAAGGAATTTTAGGTTTAAATAAACGATGCCGTAAGGCTATGAATATTTCAGGTTTATTTCTATATAAACGCCCTGAAAATTTCCAGCCCTAATACAGCCCCGAATATACGCTTTTTCATTCATTATTCTTCGTAGAAAAATAAAAGAAAGAAAGCCTTAGAAACCTTGATTTAACAAGGTTTCTAAGGCTTTTTACATCATTGTTTGCTAAGCAATTTTATTAACGTGAGTAGAACTCAACGATGAATGCTTCGTTGATTTCGCTCGGAAGTTCAGAGCGCTCAGGTAAGCGGGTTAAAGTTCCTTCAAGTTTGTCAGCGTCAAATGTCAAATAATCAGGTACAAAGTTGTTTAGCTCAACAGCTTCCTTGATGATTTCAAGGTTGCGTGATTTTTCACGTACACCGATTGTTTGACCGGGCATTACTCGGTATGAAGGAATATCCACGCGTTTGCCGTCTACTAAAATATGGCCGTGGTTAACCAATTGACGTGCCTGACGGCGGGTGCGGGCCAAGCCCAGACGATAAACAAGGTTGTCTAAACGGGATTCAAGAAGAATCATGAAGTTTTCACCGTGTACTCCGGGCATTTTTCCTGCTTTTACGAAAAGATTGCGGAATTGACGCTCATTTACTCCGTACATATGGCGAAGCTTTTGCTTCTCTTGCAACTGCAAACCATATTCAGAAGGTTTTTTGCGTTGGTTCGGACCATGTTGTCCGGGTGCGTAAGGACGCTTTGCTAATTCTTTACCTGTACCGCTCAAAGTGATTCCGAGACGGCGTGATAATTTCCAGCTTGGACCTGTATAACGAGCCACGAAAGACTCCTCCTTATGTTTTTATTTTGGTAAAATAAAAACAGTTGTGAGCACTCAGTTACGGGTATTTTGTTTTCATGTACCTTCGCCCTGGCAGCTCGGGTTACGCAGTACACCGTCATCATCAGGATGAGGAACAAAATACGCTCATAAAGGTGTCACATAGGCTGCAATATTTTACACAAAGACTATTATACTGATCTGCGGACAGTAAAGTCAAGACAAAATACAGGTTTTTATGTTAATCAAGTATTTTTCACGGCTTGTTTTAAAAAAATGGCCATATGCCCGGGAGGTTCCTAATGGCAATTCAATCAGTTCCCGGCTTTTTGTTCGTGCTATAATATTAACATCAACTAATTGGAAAAAGAGTGGTTTTTTTGAAAGAAGCAGTTTGGGAAAAGCGGCTCCGCTTAATTTTTATCTTCTTAATTATTACTGTTATCGCACTTGCTTTTTTATGGCGTTTTAAAAAAATAGACAATCAAAGGGAAAATAAAATCAATTCCCCTCAAGTTGCAGTTGTTCATGAAAGCGAAGGGGAAAATGACCATCCTTATGTCGCCGTTTATAAATTTACGGACGGAAAACATATAGTCGCTCTTTATCAGATTATCCGCGAGCAGGATTTTCTTTTTAAAACGGTTGCCGCTGCAGAACTGAGAAACTCTCCGGAGGAAATTGCTTCAGACAGTGCAGAAATAGGTGTTTGGGTGAAAATTTCCGGTAAATGGCATTTTTTTGATGAATCATTGGCGGAAACAGACAGGTCTGAACAAACGAAGACTAAGGTTGAAGGAGTTAATTTTACAACGAAAGCCCAAGAAAAAGAAACGATAATTTTAATTGTAAATGACAACCATGAATACCGGCTGGGTCTCAGTGACAAAGTCCGGGCGGTTTTTTCATTATCCAGCGTTGAAAATCTTTGGCTGGCTGTAACAGAATCTGATTTTTTAATTCTCCACAAGTAACAGAAAGTTAGCGCTCAATATTTGAGTGCTTTTATTTTCAAAAAAATATATTATCCTCCCGCCAATGCGAATATGCTTCAAATCTAGGGGATGAAGCATAGATTGTATCAAAGAAATACCGCCATCAAAGGAGGAACACTGTTGCGGGAAAATAACGGCTACCGTTTTGAAACGGACTTGATTCATAAAGGAATACCTGATTTTCAGGGTGTAGGAAGTTTGGTTCCGCCGATTTATCAAACGTCAACTTTTGTTTTTAAAGATGCTGAACAGGGAGAAGCAAGGTTTTCCGGCAAAGAAGCAGGCTATATATATTCCCGGCTCGCTAATCCTACTGTAAGAGTTTTCGAGAACATGCTTGCAACACTGGAAAAAGGAGAAGCGGCCCTGGCTTTTGCTTCAGGAATGGCTGCTGTTTCCGCCGTTTTAACCACCCTGACGAAAACAGGCGACCATATTTTATGTTCTCAGGGTATTTACGGCTGCACGTTCGGCCTTTTGCAAAGCTTTAAGGATAAATATCAAATTGACCATTCATTTTCTTCCCTGGAGTCAAAGGATGAAGTGCTGGAAAATATTCGTGAGAATACAGCCTGTATTTTTATTGAAACCCCCATCAACCCGACTATGAGACTGGTTGATTTGGAGATGGTGGCTGAGGCCGCCGGGGAACATGGAATCCCGGTAGTTGTTGATAATACTTTCGCTTCCCCGTATTTGCAGAAACCGCTTTTGCACGGATGTGATGTGGTCGTTCACAGTGCGACAAAATATATTGGCGGTCATGGAGATGTGCTCGGAGGCATTGCTGTCGGCAGGAGAGATTTTATCGAAAAAATGGCCAAGACCGTACAAAAGGACATGGGTGGAATTTTGTCTCCTTTTGATGCGTGGTTGCTGATACGGGGATTAAAAACACTGGCGGTGAGGATGGACCGCCACTCAGAAAATGCGGAGAAACTGGCGTCTTTCTTGGCGGCTCATCCAAAAATCGAGCAGGTTTTTTACCCCGGAGATATGCGGAACCCTGATTGGCTGATTATGAAAAAACAGATGGAAAAGCCGGGCGGTCTTATCTCTTTTTCTTTAAAGGGGACAAAAGAAACAGCACAGCAGTTTATGAATAATCTTCGGCTTATAAAAATAGCCGTCAGCCTGGGAGATCCGGAAACACTCATTCAGCATCCGGCAACAATGACTCATGCCGTTGTCCCCAGGGAGGAGCGTTATAAAATGGGGATTAGCGACACCTTAATGCGCCTGTCTGCAGGATTGGAGGCGTGGGAAGATCTCCGCGATGATATCCGGCAGGCTTTGGAGAAGATCTAGCCGGAGATTGTCTTCATGGAGAGGTTTGCCAGTACAGATCAGACGACCCGTTACACCCAAACGCCCGTTTTGGGCAAACAAAAAAATGCCGGCCCATCACCAAGCCGGCACTCTTTTATTTTACAAAAACTCAGCCAACACCGAAACAAACTCTTCCAGCTTCTTTTGATCAAGCTCATCAAAACGATTTAATGAAGGTGAATCAATATCAAGAACCCCCAGCAGTTTCCCGTCTTTTACAACCGGGGAGAGCACTTCTTTATTTTCTTCTTTATTAAGGAGAACGCCGTCTATCCATGCATAAATCTCTTTCATATATTTTTCAGCAAAATAGCTTTCATGCGGGAAAATATAGAGGACTTCAGAAAGATAATCCGTATTCAAAAAAGGCATATACAATAGTCCCTTAAATTGAATGATTGAATAATCGATCGAAAAAATCTTTAACTCCCTTGTCCGCATTCCTTCCTCAAAAATCCTGTTTAAAAAATATTTTTCTTTCATTAGATAGGTTGCCATCACTTCCCGGACAATTTGCGAATCAATAGATATTTCCCTGAGAACAAATCTCGTCAATTGGGTGTTTTTATACAAATATTGAATAATATTTTTCGTTACCTGCTTGAGACAATAAGCAGCCCCTTTATTTAATGAGGCAAAGCCGTTTTCGATTTCTTTTATATAACCTTCGAAGAAGTCAGTAAAGCAATATTCGAGGAGTCCGCGTTTATTTTTAAAATAGTAGGAAATGTGAGCAACGTTAACACGGGCTTTCCCGGCAATATCTCTAATGGACGTTCCGCTGAATCCTTGCGTATTGAACAACGAAATAGCCGACTCCAAAATAATATCCTTCGTATTCTTGCTCAAAAAAACCGCCTCCCCAAATTTTTCAAATTCATATATTTCGATAAATCTTTTCGCCTCCGACCCATGTTATAAACCGTTGATCCGCCCTAAAAAAGGGTATTTTTCATCCTACCATTTTAATTCTTCAATATTATTCCATTTCCTTTATTAAGTTATCGACAAAGTTTCCCATCTTTCTGGAAACTTTGCTAAAATAGAGTATACTTTAATAAAAAACCGGGGGAAAAGATATGTTTAAAGTCGAATTATACAATGGAACGAAGGACGAAAATTACGAACTACTCATCAGTCAGCTGAAATCTTTATTAGAAGGGGAAACGAACAGAGTTGCCAACT
>Ga0181471_100294_pt2 | contig 12366 bp, 13 predicted proteins | sample InSIn5gowninarea_FD_119083 | JGI IMG/M metagenome (GOLD analysis project Ga0181471, IMG submission 119083) | Clean room microbial communities from NASA Spacecraft Assembly Facility at Jet Propulsion Laboratory, Pasadena, California, USA -... ...
AAATCGTTCCAGCTCTCAGCTCAAGAAAGTGAGCTCATCTTAGAAGAAGATGAAGAAGAAATGAAGAAGGCCGATTTCAAAGACGCCAACACGGGTAACCAGGCACCAGAAGTGAATCTTTTTCAAAAGAACTTCCAGTTCAAATTCATCGTCGACAAGCTACAAGGTTCGCTCTACAGATCAGATCCTGATGGAAAGAATAGTGATAAGCTATTGGCCGAGCTCGTTGCTGAAAGCTTTAGCCTCGATTTCTACCAGCGTCCCTTTGACATGGTTGCTGAGGTCAGCCTTAGAGCCCTTACATTGGAAGACCACGTCGAGCAAGCGCCGTTACCAGAATTCAAGAACATAGTCTACTCGGAGGATGCTTCAATTGAGCCTGAATCGAAGGGTCTACTGCAAGTCAAATTTCAAAAGGTCAATCCGGAGTCACCCGAGTTCCAGAGCGTCCACGGGGGAGTGAGCACAAATTTGGACGTCGATATCTCCACGATCAATCTTGTACTAACGAGGCGGACATTGCTGACATTGCTGGATTTCGTGCTTGCAACATTCACTAGTCCTGCCGGAGCAGATCAAAATACATTACCAGCACCTGACACGACAGACGATGAATCGGCCATTGCGAACGATACCGTACCGAGTGAAGATCGCATCCGCATCAAAGCGGAGCTCAAGACGATTTCCGTCATCTTCAATGATGATGGTGTCCGTATCGCGACCTTGAGTCTGAACACTGCTAGTGTAGCGTTGATGTTGATGGGCAAGACCATGCGCATCGCCGCTAGGTTGGGCAATTTGTCCCTGGTGGATGATGTGAACCAAGGTGTCTCGGAACAGTCTTCCCTTCGACAATTAGTCACGATCGAGGGTAAGGAGCTGGCAGACTTCAGCTATGAGACATTCGACCCCGAGTCGGAAGCATATCCTGGCCACGATTCAACTATCTTCCTTAGGGCTGGTTCGCTCAAAGTCAACTTTGTCACCGAGCCATTTCGAAAGCTCATGGAGTTCGCCGTGAAGTTTGGCAAGATGCAGGCAGTATTCAATGCCGCTCGTGAGGCTGCCGCGAACCAAGCTACTGCTGTACAAGAACGCGCCACAAGAATGCAGTTCGACATCCTTGTCAGCACTCCCATTATCGTCTTTCCTAGAACAGTATCCATCGAAGGTCTTGGACGTGATACACTTACCGCTTACCTGGGAGAAATCTATGCCAAGAACAAGTTCGTCCCTGTCGATGACTCGAAGCAGGCAGACATTGCGAACCAGCTTTCTGCAGGTATCCGCAACGTCCGCCTCGAGTCGATGCTCAACTATCATGAACAGGATGCTGAAGTCATTAATTATTGTCTGTGGAGTCATAAAGAACACCCTCTTGCTATTCCATGCTTCGGCACGGTATCCAGGAGCAATTGTACCGGTCAGCATAGAAGTCTGTGAGCGAGGTATGCCAGCTATACCAAAACATGCGTCAATCTGTTGAGACACCAGTGGTTTAGTCGGAGCCACAAACACAATCTGTGCATCTTTCGTCCATCTGAACCAATTGAGCATAATCGTAGCAGCTATGAAAGTCTTTCCAAGACCAGTGGGCAGGGCCACTAAAAGGTTGTGATATAATCCTCGAGAAACAATGTTGTATTGGTAGTCTCTAATCGTGCCTAAGTTGGTCGGATACACCCAGGTCTTCATTGCTTCCTCATTCAATTTGTGATGAGTAGGCTTCTCCACCTTATCTGCCGCTGGCCAGTTCGACTTTTTGTTCTGTTGCGATGCTTCTGTCATGCCTTGTGCGGGATCACCGAAGAGTGTCAACTGACGTAGACCGTTCTGAGGTGCTGCAAGTCTCCGTACTGGAGAGACGGCTGGCTGAGAAGAGATCTCGATGACGCCACTAAACCCACGATCAGGCGACCTGGATGGCGAAGAGGAAGACGCAAAAGCGTCTGATGGGAGATCGTCGAACTCCTGTGCAAAGTCATAGTCGACTTGAGAGGGTGCCATAATCTCGTTGTTCGATATTGCCTGTCGAGGACGTTGTCCTGCAGCTTGATTTAGTCTTGCAGGTACAGTCGCTGTTCTCTGTAAAGGTTCTTGTCCAAAATTACTGCCTGCAGTATGTGCTCTTTCAGCCATGCCACCTTGCACAGACATGTCGTTTCTTCTAGAACTGTACTCATGGTGTTCTTGCAGTAGTACTTCTGGTGCTTTTGGAGGTTGCGGCTTCTGCCATATTGCGCCTCTTATCCGGTATGGACTGCTAGACGGTGCAGGTGCTTGTGTATAATACCTATCTCTCAACGATGCCACAGGCTCATCCGTCACACGCATCAGATGCTTGGGTTTCTTAGGTTTACTACCAGGTCTGGCATCTCCACTTTCATCTTGCTCTTCTGTAGAACTGCGCTTCTTACGGGTCTTCTTGGCTGGCTCTGTAGGTTGGAAAGCATCATTGTCACTCTCGATATCGTCGAAGACATCATGGCTGATTCGGCGGCGTTTCGCAGCGATCGGGGAGGGGTCGAAGGCATCCTCGGACCTGGACAGAACTTGTCAGTGATTTGCAACTTAGCGTGGACCGAAGTAACATACTCCTCCGCACTCGACATCATGGGGCCAATATGGAAATTGCCACTTGCTCATCGACCAAAACATATTCGGCGCGTTGACGCGATGCTTACAGTACCCCGCATTATCACAAACTGATCGCCGCTGCTTCCTACTGGGGATTAATTGTTTGTCTTGGCATATGGTTAGAACAAGAAGCAATGGTGATGAGAAGAGTCATAGTTTGATTGTCGTAGTATGTAGATGCGGTCTTAAGGAGTACACAAACTTTTAACTTGATGATATACCACCGCCCCAATATTTCAAACTCTGCAAGATTGAGGTAATCCTGATCCCGAAACGCCTAAACACTCCTGTGATGCTATGCAGGCCGTTTACAGCTCATAGCTTCCCTCTAGGAACCAACGCTGGTCTTGGTCTTCTTGGTTGTAGGTGCCTCTGCTTGGGCGTCAACAGCTTCATCAATCTGCCTCTTTTCCTTGACGTTCAGCAAGTCCTTCTCCGCCTTCTCGAAAGCAGCGCGCTCTGCGTCACTCAGACCGGGAAGCAATGGCTTCTCCTCGTCGTTCTGTAAGTTGAAGTGGAAAGAACGGATGATCGAATCAGCATCATCAATAGCGATCGATCGTACATCTGCAAGCGCCTTAATCTTGATAGTGACTTGCTTGATTTGCTCGTCACTCATGTTAAGACCAAGTTGCTCAGCACGGGACTTGATAGCGTTCCATCCAGTTAAGCGAGATGCAAAGTGCACGTATCGGGACATACCGAAATCAGCTGGGTTGATAATCTCGTACGTGGAGGGGTTGTTCAGAATAGCCTTGGCGTGAATACCAGCCTTGTGCGTAAAGGCACAGAAACCAGTGATATAGTTGTTGAAGGGGACGTTGATCTCCACGGCATCGGCGACAAGATCCTCGATGGCTTTGAGCTTGTGAAGCTTGTACTTCTTGGTGACGTATTCGCGATCTACGACAATCATGCGTGCCATAAGTCCACCGAGAGGAGTAATACCGTTGCGCTCACCAATTCCGAGCACGGATGTATCGACATGTGTAGCACCAGCGCGGAGAGCTTCATATGCGTTTGAAATGGCGCACCCAGTGTCGTTGTGGAAGTGAGTTTCAATGCTGTAGGAGGACCGTCAGCATTGGTGTGAGATGGAAGTTCCTTGCTTGTACTCACTCGCAAGAGACAACACCTCTTAGTGTCCTGACAAGGTCGTAAACTTGACTCGATGTAGCACAGCCAACAGTGTCAGCAATACCAACGCGATTTACACCAATCTTGTCAACAGCGCTGTAAAGTGTGAGGAGGTCGACGAGGTCTGATCGGAAAGAGTCTTCTGAGCTGAATCGAATTTCGATGCCCTTGGACTTGACGAATTGAATGACTTCAATGGCTGTGTTCTTGATGTAGGTCATGTCCTTGCCGTGGCTGTGCTCGCGAAGGTGGGCGGACGTGCCAATAACAACGTCGACACCGTCAACACCAGTCTCAACAGCAATCCTGGCGTCGTCCATATGACATCTTATGTCTAATCTTGTGTAAGTCGAGCTGTCGTGAACATTTTGCCTCTACCTTTCTACGTACGTGTGAGGATCTTGGCCTTCAATCCAAGCTTGCAAATAGCTTCACAATCCTTGCGACTCTGTTCTGAAGCAGCAGGACTTGTGAGCTCGATGTAGTCTACACCAAAGTCGTCCAGTGCTTTGGCAATCTTGATCTTGGTTTCTGTGTCGAAGAAGGCATTTGCGAATTGCTCGCCTTCTCGGAGGGTGGACTCGATGATCTGGAAGCGGCTGACATTGCTGAGGAAGTCGCCGACTGGTGCGTATGGGTTCGATGCCTTCTTCTGTTCGTTCACTGGTGCTGCTACAATGCCGCTGAAATCATGTTAGGAGGGATGGGCCTGTGGGAAAGTATGGCAGGACGTACGTAAAGCCGGGATGTGCTGAGCCAGAAGTTTAGCAATATGTTTCGTGTGTCTGGGCTTGCTTCTCTACTTACAGGGATCTGTTGTTCCATTTGCACCACCATGGTCACCACCGTTCGCGTGACCATTGACTCCATTGACACCGTTGGTTGGGCCGTCGTCCAAGTTGTCAGGTGGGGGACACATGTTGTGGTTCTCGTGTAGTGTGAGGGATGTTGGGGGAGGGTGAGAGGATAAAGTAATTATTGGTGTGGGCTTATAGTCTTGGTAAATATCGCAGACACACAAAGACTCACTCAGACTGTACCTAGTTTGGCTCGTTTTCATTCGGTAATAATTTTGCTCGACCGTCATGCTTTCTGGTAGCCAAGACCAGCCCGAGATCGGAGCAAGATTTCAAATCAGGAAGGTCAAGCGGCTGGACTTCACCTCCTTCACGCAACACAGTTACAGCCTGACATTCATGAAAGGATTCGCATTGGTGAATCAAATGTCCAAATATTGCTGCCCGGAAGTGCAGATGGGATTATCTTCGCTCATACATCTACTTGCTTTGGGAGATTCTCACACACGGTAAACCTTGTTTGGAAGGAAGTGAGTTGATTGTAACTCATCTGGCAATGTAGTTGTCCTTTTTGATTGTAGCTCATCCAGCACGGCGCTTGTGATGACAGAGGTGAAAGTGGTTAGAAACAATTATTGGCAAACAATATGAACATTTTTCACAATCCTAAGATGAGATATCACAATAAGAACGACTTTCACCTTCTCCACCTCCAGCAATCGACACACCATACAAGTAAGGTCATGTTTGCCTTCCTCGTCCTAGCCACTCCTCCTTCAAGACATTCTCGTCTCCTATGTATATGTCGTGATATCATGACAACTCAAGAGTTTAGATGGCCGAGCTGTTTCCCCTCAATTGGTAACCAAATCCTTGTCAAGCGCTCGACTGCGTCAGGCATTTTCAACGGTGATGGTACAGTTATCAGTTTACGTGACTAAAACCGGCACAAGAGATCAAGACCGTCACTGTCGAGAGAGACAGCGCAGATGAGTACGAATATTAAGTGGTCCATCACTAATATGCCACGTAAGCACGCCAAAAGTACTTTCCACGATCACCACTAACCAGCGCCCCAGGCACTACGCCACCGAGTCTCGACGACTGATGGCTATGAGGAAGCGTAAAAGGCAACAAGGATAAAGCTGTACACCCCGTTGTTCCGTTACGCAATCTCGCTGTGCTGAATACCGCATTACCTCTAGCACGACTGGATTTACAACTAGCGCGCATGTGCGCTGCCAGCCATGTAGTCAACTTGGAACGCTGGTGTGAAGCCGGCAAAGATGGCTTAGCATGACGAGACACGCTGGTGAGAAGATACCTGCCACAGCAATTGAACTGTTGCAGTACCTTCTTACAGATGCTCCTAGTATCAGATGGATACTGCGATACATGCTGCAAATTGGAATCTTCGATGAGCTGGATCCAGCCAAATATGAGCATTAGAAGCTTTTAGTCGGGGAAGCTACACCAGCGGCAGCCTGGTACTTTTCGAATCTCGTCCTAAGGACTTTGCTGGTAGATGGTGAGTCGATATTGTCATCTCTCGGTCTGAAGCAGAGAGGCGATTTGACTGAGAGATTGAACGACCTGCATCAGTAATAAGAGTACTCGTATCGCTATACGATGTGTCGTGCCACGGACTGAACCTATAAGGAGCATGCAACAAGTCAGTCCAGCTCACCATACCTCGAAGTTTCGGACAGTCAATACAGTGTGACTGAAAGACAACCAGGGTAAGTCGAAAAGTACTTTCCCGCACACACTATGCTAATATTTGACAGTTGACATTTACGTACGAGGGTACAGTCGTCCGGATTATTAGACCTAGTAGTCATGATCAGTTCCGCAACGCGCGCCAGGAAGACAAAGCCGCTGCTGGACTGGCATCGAATGCGAACAATCCTGTGATGCGAAAGCTACTTTTACGACAGATCACCGATCTTCAACCCTCTGTCAACCAGTGCAATTCCGATGGTCACGGACCAGCTTTGCTGCAACAGTACAAGCTAAATGGAACGGCCTCTTCCAAAGACCCCAGCAGGTACGACAAAGGGGACGGTGCTACAACTGTCGCCGACAGCCTCGACCTGGAGTTACACGACAACTTCGTGCCCGCCGATAATGGCAAGAAGCGAGCAAAGAAGCCGCCACTTGAGCGGTATAATGCAGCAAATTTCGACGATGTGACGGGCAACGAGAAGCCACGAGCTCGCAAGAACGACCGTCCTGACCATGATCTAGCTACACACTGTACACGTTGTAGCGAACCTTTTGTTGAGGAAGAAGAGGATTGCTTCTGAAATGGGAATGATATTCTTCTCATGGGCATTAGGCAGCAATTACTTCTTCAAAAGGCATAGGTTTCGCACAATCAAGGCCTGAGAAGCAGAGTAGATTATGTGTCCGTATTAGCTAGTAATTGCCTTGACGACCTGCACAGCACCTCCGAGATAGTAGCAGCTTCGTTACAATAGCAAGAACTCGCGACATGAAGGTTTGAGAGACGTAGGAAGTTGTCTGTTCGCATTAGAGATATCCTAGTGGTGGAGCTAATTACCACCTCCTACATAGCACTTGCTCTGCTGAATTAAATAGATCTCGCACAAGACATGTCCTGCGAGGCGGGATGGTCTGCGTGTACGCATTAGAAATATGCTAGTGCGTGTAGCTTGTCCAGTTAGCTTGAAATTCGTATGCGGTACGACAGTCCTCGATATCTTGAAAGCATCATTGCTGAGAAGTACCAGACTGCTTGACTTCCTCTTGTACTTGACTTTGCCTCGACAACCTACACAGTTGACCAGGTTCTTGCACAGCCAAGGTCTGAGAGGATGCTTCATGAAATGGAATGAAATGAATGACGACGGCTTTGGTACCGAGCATAAATATCTCATGTCGTGGTTGGAATGAGAAGAGTGATAGCGCAAGGCATGTATGCAGTCTGTCCGGAAGGGCAAGTAGCATTGTCTTGCAATCCTCTAACTCCCTGGGAGATCCTGTTCCTACGAACACAAGGTTGGTAAGATATCATGACGAAACGTTCAGAGGGTGAGAGGCAACTGGCATGAGTATGTGAAAGGATGAGTTACGACGAGAGCACAGCAGCACGAATATTGTCAAGGCTTGAACGGGTTGACGACAATTGGAAAGCTTTTCATTTGGCATAAACCGGGATATCGTAAAGAAGCTTGCATGAAACGCTCCACCCAGCGTACCTTATGCTCTCTGCCCACTCAAACTGTTGCATCGAATCCTACCATTCGTGCAGATACACAGTCAGAATGAGACAACAGTTTAAATTTTGATACTGTTCTCTAACGCTTTGCGTCTGTGAAGCATGTTAGTAATTTGAAATCAAAAAAAAAGCAGAAGGAAAGCTCACCTCTTTTCCATCTTCGCATTGGCTTTCTGTCCCATGATACCACCACCCCATTGTCGGCGTGCAGATTCGTGCTTCTCTGTGTAACCCTCGTTGATTGCCTGCACAAGCTTTGAAAATTCAGACTTGTCCGCATCTTTGACCTCAGTCAAGGCAAGCACAGCAGCAGTCTTCTTGTGGACGACAGTTCCGAGACGAGCCTTGCCCTTGATGATGGCGTATGGCACACCCATCTTGCGGCAGAGAGCGGGGAGGAAGACGACAAGCTCGATAGGGTCGACATCGTTGGCAATGAGGACGAGGCTGGCCTTCTTGTTCTCAACGAGACCGACGACGTGGTTGAGACCGTACTTGACAACGTATGGCTTCTCACTGGCATCCTCCTTCTTCTTGCCATCAGCAATGGCAGTGGCCTCCTTGGTGAGACGTTCCTTCTTGTCGTTGGCGGACTCAGGACGGTACTTCTGGAGAAGCTTGAGAGTCTGTGCGGCAGTGTTGCGGTCGAGAGTGTGGGTGAACTGGTTAAGCGCAGGGGGGACCTTGAGGCGCATGTTGAGGATCTTGCGCTGGCGTTGGAGGCGAACATATTGAGGCCACTTCACCATGCGGGAGAGGTTTCGTTGGGGCTGGATGTCGGCACCAATACCGAAGTTGCGAGGGCGGCGCTCGATGAGAGGGTTCTGCACGATGTCAGCATGTCGAGGTAAGTGATATGAGTACAGATGTGCCTACCTTGGGAGCCTTCTTGGAGGTGCCAGCAGCCCTGGCGTTGGCCGGAGCGGGCGCAGCTTTCTTTCCAGACTTGGGAGGCTATGGTCATTGAGAAAAGAAGACGTCAGTAAAGTCCTGACGACATGTTTCTAATCTCTAAAGAGCAGATGCAATGGAGTGGTGTGAAACACTCATTGAACATCTTGATCTCTTGAGCCTTGTTGAATCTCCATTGCGAAGAAGCTGTTTCCAGCTGAATCGCCTGGGATAGGGAGCAAGCAATGCTTGAGGGCGATTGCTGCACAAGAGCTCGCTAAGTGTGCTTGTCGAGCGTCGAGTGGGCTTACCATGGTGCTAGGTTGTCGACGGTGTTGTTGAATCGGTTGTCGAAAGAATCTCGTCGTCGTCGAAATCAGTACAGAGAAAATCAGTTTGTGTGGAGTTGCTGCGAGTCGCTCCGAGATCACACACCTAACCCTAGAGATACATCGCCAAGACCTATCCGAGAACCCCAAGACTGCCTGCTATCTTTACAGTTTCGTTGAGGGAATACCAAGTCCGATTGCTAGTTGTACTGTATCATCTTGCATTGTAGTGCCGTACGAGTGTTCAAGCTACATCCACTTCTAATCTGTGCAGTTCGCAGACTGTGTTATTCTACTCGTTCTTAGAGGCAATCGACCATCTCATCATGCCCTTGACTGTGCTTACTGATGCCGACGTGAATGCTGTGCTGTATGTTGTGCAAGAAGATTATATATGAAGCTTCATCGGCGTGCTGATCTACGTTCAGATTCGCTCTAAGACGAGAGGATGTGATACAACTTCATAAATCGCTTGCTGAGGCGCTTCACCAGTATTCCGTTGCAACAACTACAGAGCAGAGTGGATGTTGCGCAACAAATCAACCTGACCGAGTCTCAGTTCATGGTAAGGATGGCAGCACAACTCTGTTCATGCCATCAGTCAGCGACAATGCGAAGGGTGTGAAGATTGTCACTATTGCAGAAGGTTCGAACACGAGCTCCATTACCGCACTTCCTTTAAACCCCGTCGCCACAGATCTGCAGTCTCTCTCCCTATCAGACAGTCAGAGCTCGCAATCACCTCTGTCCTCAAGTCCATATAGGTCATCAGCCAGGCCATCGATTTCGACGTCACCAGGAGTAAGTAGGATCTCGTTTGCAGAACCATCCTCTCCACGAGGATCCCCAACGAGAAATAGCAGCAGAAGCATATATCGTTCTTCGAAGACATCGAAGGAGTCCCAACCGCCGCAGAATGTGACACCGCCTTCTACGTCGCCAAAAGGTTCTCTCACATTACTCGATGAGCGGGGAAATCCTCGTGCACTACTCAATGCCTCGACCTTAACTGGGTTCAGGACAGCATTGGCCTCAACTCTGCTATTGAAAGCGCGAGACAGTGTGCATACGGTGACTTGTTTCGGAGCTGGGGTGCAAGCATTTTGGCACATTTACCTCACACTTCTCCTGCGTGGTCCTGAAATACACCATCTTAACATCATAAACCGCTCATTTGACCATGCGAAAGACTTGGCACAAGCTTTAGGAAGTTGCCTCAATCCAACAGTCAGTGCGGCCTTCCGTTCAGAGAAACTGCGAACGGACCTTCTGACGCCCACCTTTGGCGAATACAATCGCCTCCTCAAAGAACACGTTCGTGATGCTGATGTTATCTTCATGACTACACCTTCTACCGAGCCTCTCTTTCCTGGCAGCTTTCTTACGAGCCCCGGAGCACATACCAAAGGAAGATACATAGCAGCCATCGGAAGCTATAAACCTCACATGCAGGAGATCCCAATTGAGGTGATTCACCAAGCAGTAAGAGGGCCTCACAAACATCATGGTCTACACCACAAATATGCCGAGTCAGGTAGTGCGATAGTCGTTGACACAATCGATGGCGTCTTCAAAGAAGCCGGGGAGATCATTGAATCTGGCGTTAGTGGGGAGAGCGTGATTGAAATTGGTGAGATTGTTATGCTAATCAAGAGCTCAATTGACAAGGAGGAAGTCATAAGTAGATGGGACGACCGAGACAGCAGTAAAAAAACGCACAAGAAGTTATCATCTAGAAACAGCAGCAGAGAAAGAGAGAGCGGTGACAGGAACAAAGGATTGACGGATTGGATGGAGAGGGGAAATGTGATATACAAGAGTGTAGGAATGGGATTGATGGATGTTGTTGTAGGGATGGAACTTGTGAAGCTTGCGGAGGAAAGAGGGGTGGGCACCTCTATCCATGATTTTTGAGTACTTCTCATAGCTAAATATGTATATCGAGATACACATTCTCACATCAAGCAGCATTCAGTTCCAACCACTGTGGTGTCTTATGACTTGGTCTTTCTGGTTTCACAATGTCATAGTTTCGCTTATCCTTGCAAGGTCTAGACTGGCCTACCGGCGGCTGCAGGATATCACCCGGATGATTGCTCCAGAAGCAGGGTATCCACTATGTATCAAGCACGTGATCCTCTACGTCAAAGGCGGAAGATGTCGGTTTCCCTTTCCTCATCTTATTTTTTGCTTAAATCTTTGCATTGCCATCTCGCCTTTCAGGCGTATTGAACGCATTGAACTAATTCGACCTCCACCTGGTCTTTTTCCGATTATTCGAAGATCTTTGTCATTGAGGCGTATTGACTCTATTTGAAGCTTTCGTGGTTGCGCGTGGCCATTTGCGGCCTCTGCACAGGAAACTGGTTGACTTGCGTCGCGGCTTTGCTGTCGACTCCTGAAATATCCAGTACAGCAACACAACATATCCAGCTGATCAACGCCACCGGATCTGGCGCGAGACGCGCACGCTCGTCTTTTGCTTTCTACATACCTACGATCAGCAGACCAAGAACACTTACCAGCAAACAGGCAGCCCGAAAGGCAACAAAGAGGAGTGACTTATTGTTCTAAACGAAGATGGACAATTCATCGAACTCTCAAAGTCGCAGTATTAGCCAAGAGGGAAACAGTGTGCCACCGAATCAAGCAACTGCAGTGAATGGTCAGTCTGGGAGGCCTCGTAAAATAAAGCGAATCTCGAAAGCATGCGACTTTTGCCATTCTCGAAGCATCAGATGCAGTCCTAGTCCTGAAGACTCTGGAAGATGCCAGAGCTGTGTGGAGTATGATCAGTCGTGCAGCTATGATAGACCGACGAAGAAGAGAGGCGCAAAGGGTGGGAAGAGGTTGGTGGCATCTTGTCTCCGAAATGGTCACGTGCTAATTTACATGAGCAGTAAGGTACAGAGCCCACCCACTCCCTCTGCAGCATCCGTAAACGTGTCATCCGAATATGCTGGCGATGAAACATGGCAACCGCCAAATGTGGCTCCACAGGCAATGATTGTAGACCTAATCGAAGTGTATTTTGAGGTCATCTACCCACTGTAAGCAATATCTCGGTCGAGATGACAGCTTAGCGTGCTAACCGTATCATAGCTATCCCCTCTTTCACCGACCTACTCTGATATATCGAGTCTCAAGAGGAGAATGGCAGACGAATCGACCCTTCTTCGCGACAATAATGGCAGTTTGTGCTCTTGCTTCTGCTCGAGTGCGGGATGGTGCACTGTACTCGAACCGTTGGACACCAAAAGCTCTCGCTCAGCCACCATCGGACGCCTTCTTCACTGCTGCTGAGAATGCACTACCTCAAGGCGATATCAGCGCC
>Ga0181471_100397_pt1 | contig 12357 bp, 10 predicted proteins | sample InSIn5gowninarea_FD_119083 | JGI IMG/M metagenome (GOLD analysis project Ga0181471, IMG submission 119083) | Clean room microbial communities from NASA Spacecraft Assembly Facility at Jet Propulsion Laboratory, Pasadena, California, USA -... ...
ATTGGTTAGGTAGAACTATTTAATAGTTCCAGTCTACAGAAACTCCTTGAAAGAAGTTTAATAACTGGGTAGAATCTTTACAATTCCAATTGGAGATTTGAATTCGGGTAGAATAATCATCCGATTCCAATTTTTGCAGAAGTATCAGGGCTTACAGAAATCCTTAGTATAGAGTGGGAGTTTGTTAATTATCAAAGAGAAAAGGTTTAGGAGCTCTGGGTCAGCACCTTGTAAATCCGCGGTGATTCAGGATCTCAAAGTTCGGCCCTTGGAGTCGGCGTTTCGAAACTCTTCAGAGTTTGAATTTTTGACCTCAGAGTAAGTCTTGGCATTTGAAGTTTTGGCCTCGAAGTAAGTCTTAGCCCTTGAAGTTTCAGCCTCAGAATAAGTTTTGATCTTCGAAGTTTCGGCCTCGGACTCTCGGCCTTAGAGTTCAGAGTATCAACCTCTGGTTCAGTGTTATACAATTCCTCGGGGGTTCGGAGCTTGGTAGTTTGGGACATAGTTTCTCGGTGCTACAAAAAATGTTCAGAGGTTGAAGGTCCTCCATAGTTGGAGGAAGTGATAGAATTTGGTGGAGTCGCCTTATTTGATGGAGTGCGGAAGTGAGAAGCATAGGCACCGCCAAAAGCCATACCAAAACCCACTTCCATACACTGATTGTCGTGTGTTCGAGATGAGATTCCTGTGGTATTCCACTCTTAAATTAACATCCATGCCACTTATATTTCCCTAGCGTCGTGAACTATCCAATCTACATGATCGATGATGCTTGTGATTCGATCCTATAAGCAGGGTTTGAGGAAGATTCACATTCCAGAGATAGGAAGAGCGGATCTCCATGGTCGGCCCTGCATCAAGTAGTATCAGAGCAGGTTTATCCTATAGTTACAAAGGATTATGCCTCCCACAGAAGGGGGTACAAGCATGATGAATATTGGAAGGTAAATTGGTCTTGTTGTTTTTGCATAAAGTTATTTGTGCAGGTAGCAATCGAGGGAGGTGAGAAGAATTGCAGAAGCCTAGAGCAAGGAGTGCTCAGAAGGTTCCAGAGGAATGAACCAAGGAGATACCAAGAGATTAAGCTTAGAGGAGAGAATCTTATTGAGGCATAGTGTAGCAAGCAGGAGGAGACTTGTTACTACAAAGGTTTGTGGCAGCTCATGAGGTATAAATTGTTACGAGAAGACCAAGGAAGCGAATGATCATAGACGATAGGTTGTGATAACAGGAGAATTTATTCTTTCTACATTGGGAGTAGAATTAGAAAACAAAACCTGGATTTTGTAACAGAGAAATTGATATCAGAGTGGTTGCAGAGAAATTAGTATCAGAGAGGTTGCAGAAAAGTTGCAAATCCGGTTGAGTACGATTTGGGTTGTCTTGAGAAGTGGCATTTAGAGCAAGTATGTTTTGAGAAAACATTCTTTGAAAGAGTGAGATAGAATCGGGGGTTCTGAATAGTGAAGAGGAACAAATTCAAATTTCTATTTGAATAGTAGAGAATGAAACTTGTAGACAGGTAGAGAACCTGTGAAGAAGTTGTAGATGAAGAAGACCAATCTAGCCAGAGATTCAGAGTGGGAGTGGTAAGTGCAACTTTGATTTTTACATAGTGATTGAATGTTGAGTAGTTGATAGCAACTTGTAATTGTGAAGAAGGAATTATATTAAAGAGTATTCATAGCAAGAGGAAGTTGTAGTGTTTCCAATTGAAATTGGATAGTAAGATAAAAAGAGGAGGTGATTGCAGGGAAGGCCTAATAGGAGCAGGAGAAGCTCAAGAAGGCTCTCAGTAGAAGAGAGCAGAAAAGACCAGACCGGGTGGAAGGTTTATGGAGGTATTGTGGTAGGGTGAAAAAGACTTGCTACTGCAAAGGAAAATGTTGCAGTCACAATGAGCATGGAGAATCTCATTAAAGAATACAAGATGACAATTATTGGTAGTCATGAAGGGGATTCAGAGGAAAGCCACAAAAGAGAGAGAGTATGTGCCAAAGCAAATTGAAAATAGAAGAGGATGAGTGAAGAAGAGTATGAATGAGAATTAACTAAGATTATAAGACATCTTAGTTTGTTGATAGAGTTGCTATAGGAGAAAGAAGAATACCCATGTCTTTGGTGAAAATTGAAAAGAAAAGTTAATTGGTATGCTCTGCAACAAAAGCAAAGGTAGACAAAAGAAGGGCTCAATAGATTTGAGTCAGAAGAGGAATTTCACATCTGTGAACTTGAACAAGGAGTTATCCTTGGGGAAGATGATGAGGATGATGAGGCTATGAAGCCTTGTGTTTTTAAATTTAATGAGTTGTGTGTGTTTGCAGGTTACCAAAGAAGAAATGAAAGAAGACAGTGGTTTGAAACTGTCATGCAGAAGGAAGAAGAAGAAGATGGGATGACCTTGTCTCATAGTGAAGAACTTGCTAGAGAGTTGAACAGTACAAGCTTGGATTCTAAGGAGAGCCAATAGAGAGATGAAGAGCAGTCAAAAGATGCTAAGAAGAGAAATGTCTTAATGGAAAATGAAGAAGGAGTCATAAAAGGTAACCAACAACTTGAGAAGAAAATTAAAGCCATTCAAGAGAAAGAAGGTCTCATACAATGTGATTTTGTTGAAACAATACACAACAGTATATTTGTTCTAGAATAGAGAAGAAGACATTCACATGTCTTATGAACCATTGAGGAGATGTATGGTGAAGGAGGAAAGAGGTTTGAAACTCTTGTGGAAGAAGGATATGAATATCAACATGAAGAGCTGATAGGTGAAACATCAGCTGAGGTTGTTGAGCTTTATGTTTTAAAAACAAAAAATTGGTGTGTGAATGCAAGAATTGTAAGTGTCAAAGAAGGACAGTCCCTAAACACTATTACACAACATGGATCTACTGAAGTTATGTTTTTTGAAGGCATAAGAAGAGAACATAAACTTATTTCTATTATGGGGATGATTATAATAGAGTTGTCTTTAGAAGACAATTAGATTAAGGAATGGTTACTACACATTAGTAACTATACAAGGATTGAAGCTGGAAATGAAGAGTATTATGATGAAATGCTTGTTAGATGTGAAGAAGAGATTGAATTTCTGGAAGAGTTGCTTAGAAAACCTAATAATAGAGGAGAGGTGACTACAACCAAAGTACCTGACAGTAGAAGGGTGTCTCTAATAATTTTAAAAGCAGGCAAAGATTTACAAACTAACATTTTGTTTACAGGGACAAAGGATAGCATTGATGAGTGTGATGTTGTGATCAGAGACTTTGAACATAGGACATATGAAAGTCAAGTTCAGAAGCAACAAGAGAATAAGGATGTAAGGGTGGTAGTAAGAATTCAACAATTTCAAAGTAACCAACAACAACATTCAGAAGAAGAAAATAAGAATTTTGAGATTCTTATACAAAGAGAAGTCCAGTCACATATGTTGGACAAAGCAATTGAAGAAGTCATTAGACTATGCTGAAGATAGTAACAACAACAAAGCAAGCAAAATTAAGGTTGAAAGAACCTACAACAGCAAAGACGAAATTAGTGGCAGAAGTAAGTATGAAGATAAAAACAATTGCAACAAGATGCAGCAGAGCTTATGGAAGGTTGTAGACAAAAGTTTGGGATCCAATAGGATCAAGGCATATGACCAAGAGGTCATAAAACTTCCTAGGGTGGGAGTCTGATGCAGGAGCATCCACTCTCAACAACCAGGCACATATTGATTAGGCCTTAGGGTCTTACCATTAACCCAATGAGTTGTGTACTTGTAATCATATTTTTCAACTTCCATAGTTCTAAGATGGAGTAGTGAACTATTAACTAGATAAGTTCTGTTGTAACCAAATCTGCATCATGAGTAGTATTCGATGAATCCTGATGTAATGATGAATTAGGGAGTTAGAAGAAACTGAATAGTCAAGTAGTTGTAATGTTTTCTTGTTTCCAGTTAGAAAAATCGAGGGGATGCCAAGTGAATAAGAGCAAGTCTATGGGCATTTCAGAGAGGGGCAAGATGCAAACCAAAGAATAAAAAGAAACAACGTAGGGGCAGTGTAGGAACACCAACGTAGAAGGATAGATAGCACAAACGTAGAGGAATAACAACCATAGATAGAGTATCATGGTTGTAGAGTTGCATGTATAGTTTCTTTATTTAATGAAATTGAGGAAAGTTCAATATTATGTGTGTTTCTTCTTGAATGCTTGGCAAATGAACTGTGCATAATCGTCGATGTGAATGAGAAATTGATTATTCCTTAAGAAGTATTATATCAATATGCATGTGTAGAGTGATTGGGTAGAATTTCCATAGGAAATTCCAGTCAATAAGTTGGTGACATTGTTTAAAGTTTTGTATGAACCCGTTGCAAAAGTCTTTTCAAGACTTAGTTCATACTATGAAGAAATCCATGTGTGAGAAGTTGGTTGGGTAGATTTCCTTTGAGGAATTTTAGTCAAGGGGGGAATTGGCTAGGTAGAATTGTTTAACAGTTCCAGTATGTAGAAACTACTTGAAGGAAGTTTAATGATTGGGTAGAATCTTTATGATTCTAGTCGGGGATTTGAAGTTGGGTAGAATCGTCATCCAATTCCAATTTCTGTAGATTCAGTCTCAGGGCTTACCAAAATCATTAGTACAGAGTGGGAGTTTATTCATTATCAAAGAGTAAAGGTTTAGGATATTAGGGTAAGCATCTTGTAAATCCATGGTGATTTGGGATATCAGAGTTCAACCCTTGGAGTCGACGTTTCGAAACTCTTTCGAGTTTGAATTTTCAGCCTCAGAGTCTCAGCCTTAGAGTAAGTCTCGACCTTTGAAGTTTTGGCCTCGGAGTCTCGACCTCAGAGTAAGTCTAGGCCTTTGGAGTCTTGGCCTCAGAGTCTTAGCCTCAGATTCTCAAACTTATAGTTCCAAGTATCGTCCTTGGGTTCAATGTTACACAATTCCTCGAGGGTGTGGAGCCCGGTAGTTCAGGCAGTAGTTTCTCAACGCTACAAAAATTGTTTGGAGGTTGGAGGTCCTCCATACTTGGTGGAAGTGACAGAAGTTGGCAAACTCTCCTTATTTGGCAGAGTGTGGAAGTGAGAAGCGTAGGCCCCGCTAAAAGCCATACCAAAACCCGCTTCCATACACCAGTTTCCTCATGTTCGAGGGGAGATTCTTGCGGGATTCCACCCCTAAATAAACATCCACGCCACTTGTATTTTTGCAACGTCATGAACCATCTGATCTACATGATTGACGGTGCTTGTGATTCGATCTTGAAAGCGGGGTTTGATGAAGATTCACATCCCAGATATAGGAATAGTGGATCTCCACGGTTGGCCTTGCATAAAAAAAAATAATTCTCATTGATTTTGTCCCTGAGTAGAGATTAGAATGAGGATACTTCAATTCTTATCCTCCCTTCAAATAAATTAGGGGCAAGGCCTTAACGTTTCTATTATATTCCTAGTTAGACTCCTAAGTCACTTTGTTGAGCATGACAAAGGAAAGGTCTTTTGCATCCATCAGATCCCTTGCAAGCCACAACATAAGGAAAAGCATAACGAGCCTTGAGATATGGTCCAAGTGTTACATATGCATATCTTACAATAGCATTCACAACATAAAAGATTGCTAAAATAAATAGTTTTAATAATAAACTCTTGAAATATGATTTAATAGAAGAGTTTGATTAAAAAGAATTAATCAAATCATGCAATCATTAATTGAAATTTTTAATCAAGTTTGTAAGTATGTTTAACCAATGTATGTTATCTCATTAGACAACAAATAATTCACATTAAAAAAGAGTTAAACATTACATGTCATATTTTAAATATTAATATATGTTAGAAAAATTGAATCTTAAAAAAAAAGTAAAAATAAAATTATCATTGTAATAATAAAACATACACAACTAATTAAATAAGTGATAAATGGACCTAAAAATTAATAAAACACTTATAATAAGTTAACTTAGTAAAAACCATTTTATGTAAATGATGTGCTATTATAAAGGTTGATTTCTCTATTATGTCACATTGCATGACTAAGAGGTTAATAAGATGGTTGTCTTTAATGTTGCATGTCGTTGTGACATTTCAAGACAGAAAATTTAAGTGGTCAACTTCAATATTATGTCAGATTGATGTAATTAATTAAAATTTGTCAATAGTTGAACTCAATGTCATGTCACATTATCTCATTTGGAGAGTAGTAGTGTTGAGTTTAATTTTAGGGGATGTTATGGAATTTCAATAGCAATATTTATTTTAGATGCTATGCCACATTGCAACTATGTCAAACTCATAATAATCTTGAAAAATCCATGTGAAACTCGTACATTTCTTAGTGACTATTTGCAATATTAATAATATAATAAACTAATACCATTTTGGTCACTTTAGTTGAATGTATTTTTTTACCAGCTCGTGAGGTATAGTATAGATGATGATTGAGTGTTGTTTAAGGCACTCCATGGTTGAATGTCATCGGTTCGAAACCTCATGGGCACAGAAAATTCAGCATGTCAAGGGTTGGTGTGGCCCGAGATGGTTGTGATCCTTGGGTGATTTTGATGGCTTAGATGCCCCTGGGTTGTGGCCTCTTAGCCAATGGTTAGAATGTTTGCCCATCAGGTGTAGGGAGCTTCTAACAAAAAATAAATGTGTTTTTTTTACCTTTTTATATTTAATATATACATATATAACTCATTTCATGATTTTACAAAAATATTTAATAAAAAAGATTGATTTAGAAACTTAATCAAATCATATGATCATTATTACAATTAAGTTGAGTATTGGACAATTTACTTTTTATCAATATTAATAAAAAGTCTACTAAAAAATTAGTAATAAATGTTTGCAATATGATTTAATTGAAGAATTTGATTTAAAACAATTAATCACATCGTGCAATCATTGATGGAATCATTTAATTATCAAATTTGTAAATATGTTTAATCAAGATAATCTATCTTGCTGGACAACAAACAATTCACATTCTAGAAGAAGTCAACATTATATGGCATTAATGGTTCTAAGTTTTTACAGTCACAATCCTAATTATTAAACAATTGCATAAAACTAAATACACTAAACATTATAGAGAAACTAATATAAATTTACATGAGTGTTACTGTTCAATTTTAATTAAAAAATAAATATATTCTTAATAATGTTAATCATTGGCATACTCATAATACATTTCACAAATAAATCAACAACAACATCAATGTGATATGAAAAAACATAATATAGATCATGAAAGATATACATATCAAATATACATCTTAAATATAGTACAACTTGTCAAAATCAATAAACATTATCAAACAAACATCTCATCAAAATATACAATAAACATGTCATATATTTATCTCGAGTCAAATATACATCAACAAATATATATGTGCCAAAGATGGAGGAGGATGATTAGTGCATCATGAGGAAGCTCATCACATGTGTGGAGGTGAAGGAGGACTAGTGGATGAGGTAGCTTGTGACACATGTAGAGTAGAAGGAGGAGGAGGAAGAGGAAGAGGAATGTCCATGGATGTTGTATCTGTTGACATAAGTGGATTGGGAAGATAAGGAAGACAAAGAAGTTGGGGCGGATCGCTAAACAGTGTTGCATTTGGTGACACGTGTGATAGCGACTAAGGGGATGTTGATTTCTTTCCTAAAGTATGAGATGATGTAGAATCGTGATGGGAATAATTGGGAACCTTATCTCCCTAAGGAGATGACCTAGTTTGAGTGCAAGCTTGTAAGTTGCGGATCAACATTAGGGCGTAGACAACATGATGCATCAGTGGCATCATGTCACAAGGAAGTGTGCACCATATATCAAATAGATGTGGGTGATCTTTGATCTCTCTAACATGTTCACATGGCACATACTCCCTAGTAAAAAGAGAACATATGCGATTTGCCAGCTCAATGTAGACCCTGTGATTTGTCGTACATGGCATGACAATCCTTTGTACTATTGTAAGCTACTCAAAATACTCCTCCTCCATCTCCTTGTCCTATTAGGGAGGCTCGTCTTTATCATATGTGTCAATATCTACAAAACAATAAACAATAATTATAAGATAAGTGGTTTTTTTTAAAATAAATTACATATGCACTAAATGAGAGAAAACAATATGCAACTAGTTTGATCAAAACATAACAATAATATTACCTTTACCATATGGTGGCTCATCCCTAGTAAACTAGATGTTCACACATCCTCTCCAATCCATCTCGACATATGGGTACAATACAAGATTGAGGATATCATGATCATCCTCTAGATCCAACAAATCACAAACTTCTTTACTGATTGCACTAAATGGCCACTCTGATTGGCCCTTCTTGGGAAACAATTACCCCCACATGTGCATATGTGCATCAATCCTAGGCCTAGGAGGGAGGCCATGGATCAATGTTAGTGTAGTGGGAAGAAACCTCTCTAAAAATAAACTATACAACTCTAAAGAAAATGGGAAATGTAACCTACCATTAATAGATGAGTGACAACGATCTAGAGAAAAACAAAACTATCACAACAATATCACTAACCACCTAACCAGTCAAATCCTCATAACTAAACTATCAATATAATAATTCAAAGGGAAACTAATGCACTCCCCATCAGAGGTATAGTGTGCTAGTTCCATCACAATAAGGGACAAGCACCTAACCTTCTCTCTAGCAAATGAATATATCTGTAACTGGCAGCCTAGAACTTTGTAGGCTCAACTATATCGGGGTGGTTGACATATTTTTGAACATATATCAGCTGTATCTGTACTAAAACATCGAAAGGAAATTTAGAGAACTGGGGACAATCCTCCCCCCTCCTAGACAAACTGGTGATAAAGTTGCTATCCTCTTCCGTGGGTCGATACTGCAAATCACGGCCAACTATGAATGCCTTCTTAGCATAATCCTAACAAAAAAATAGCTTGTAAGAATGCAAAGTTCTCCCTCAATGATGTATCCTCCTCATAAAACTTAAGGAGGCTGACATGCCTCAGGAGATCCTGCATATCCTATGTAATAGTGTGAAGGAACCTCTCCCTCTCCCTCTCTTTGGCCTCACAGTCATGTTCACTATCGTACATGTCAGTATGCTCTCATTTCTATTGATCCTGCTCTCATCTCCATCATCTTGGGTTCACATAAAATTAATTTAAGTGCATATATAAAGGTAAAAACATTTATGCCTCATTGTGCTTATATATTAAGTGCACCACTTACTTTTAAACAAAATAATGGTTCTTTTTTTTATCAAAAGATGCACGGGTGCACTACCAATTGACGAAACGTACCGATGAGTTCCTTCTATTTGACCCTCCGCAAAACAAAAACTCATCAAATTTATAATTATAGAGGTTTATATTTCCATTTGTTCAATTGAATTTCTATTGTCAGTGCTCTTTAAGCTTTTTAGTGCACTAGAAAACATAAATTGTAAAAAATAATTGATGTTGTTTATGGGATATCATATTTCCGTGACATATATGTGTATGTTATGACTATACACATTGGTATGCTTACAAACTTCTGAAGCACCAAAAAATGGAATTGACGAAAAATGAGTGGGAATATTTCTCATGAATTCAAAATTCTCTTTTAAAAAATGAGTGACAATATTTCTTTTAGTTTTTTAAAGATTTGCTTATAAAAAAAATGAATTCTTATTTTTATTGTTTTCTCAATCATTCGGGAAGATTTATAGCAAAGATTTAGCCAACATATTTTCTTGAGGAGAAATTTGTAGGAAATCTATAGAGAACAAATTTCAAGTATGTTACCTCATCCTATTGATTATCTCAAATTTTCCCTTTCTTAATTCAAATAGCGTTCAATGCATTTTAATAAAACCTTAACTGTTAATTTTTTTTCTTTTGTGAATATTTCAACAAGTCAAATTTTTGAGCTAATAAATCTGATTGGAAAGGATTTTTGAAGAGCCAAATTTATACTGAAACATCATAAATCACATCAAATTTGGATACGAGAAATTTCAGGTATGTGACATATTTTCTTCCAAGCCATAGCTTTCTTGTTTATGTTGGTTTTTATTTCATAACAACATGCTTTATTATTGTAACCAATATAATTTTAAATGGTTTGTTTAATTGTATGTAGATATTTATTAGTTATTTCAATGGGACCAATCATTTTCTTGGATCCCAACCTTGTCACTATCCATATCCATTAAAAAAATGATTTCAAAGTTTTCAGTGTGCACAACATTACAGTGACTACCCAGGGCTTACTTTATAATAGTAAACATATTGATGTGTTTATGTTAAATTTACACACCAATGCATTTTAAATATTTAATATTGCATATGTAGGGATTTTAAATTTCTTAAGTTACCTGGTGCGTCGTACTGGACGTAACGAACCAGGTCATTTATTATTATTTTTTAAAGCATCATCGTATTATTTAAATTTTCAACAATGTGGTATCACACATCAGTGCATATATATATATATATTGATACAACATCGGTGTGTATATGTAAAAAACCACACTAATGTGTATAGTTTTCAATACGCGTTGTTATTTTAATTTGTGAGGTATTTTCCATAATGGCTATATATGATGATATTATTAATTTTTTAGATAGAAAATGGTTGATAAAAGTTCAATGAAAAGAACTTATTACAATAAGTGCACAATGACAATTCAACCCGATAATAGAACAAGGTACTTTCTATAAGTTTTATTAAAAAATTAAAATATTGGAATTTATCTATACGTTCAGATCAATTATATGTATTTCTTAATATGTGTCACTTAGGTAAAAAATTTGAAGAAACTTGATAAGATTGTTTATAATCTGAGTGAAAAAGAGAGTGAGAACTTGAGGGAAACTTTGTAAAGAGGGGAACTATTAGGGGATCAAAATGTAATGTATATCAAGTTTTATTTCATATTTTATTAAAACAATGAATTTCTTAACATTAATCGCTAATATGTTTTAAACACTCAATTTGACATTGTTTTAATGTTGTACAGGAAATGACACCCAAGAAATGGAATGCCCTCTTAAGAAGATAAAAATAATGAAGGATGTAAATTATGATGATGATATGTTAGTCCTTAGTTCATCAAGAGAGGTGTTGCAAGTTAACGAGAGGGGAAAATGTTTTTATAATAATATGAGGGATATAGTGAAAAGAACATATAAACGTACTTTCCACTTACAATACAAAAAAAAACTAGCGACCCCAAGAACTAGGTTATACAAAAACTATTGGAAGCATTTTCCGGAGACATAGTCAATGTGTTCTGTGAGACTTGCAAAAGAAAAATTTACAATAACAAAAGATATTCATATAAAAGGTATTATTACTAAACACACACACACACATTGCATTGAAAATATATTTCATTTTTATAGAGAAATATACATGTGATGGCCCAAAGTCTTGGATTTACAATTAGTTGAGGGACAGGGGAGAGTTACTTCCCTTATCTTTCCCTTTTATTGGAAATATTTTCCATTTCAATTGATGTTATTTGAGACATGGTTCTTCTTTTCCTTGCTTGAATCCACAATTCTGTTTATGCCTTGGCTGCATCGATGCCTTACTTTTCCTAGCCACCAAGATCCATTCTAATGCTTTTGGGGGCTCGGAGGCTGGATATTTCATAGGAATTTCTTCCCTTTTTGATGGTAGTAGTGGTTGGGCCTTAGGATCATATTCATGAATTTGACTTGTTTCCTTGTTTTGGGATAGGTCTTCCCTTTCTTGTGGGCTTGTTGGTTCATTTCTTATCTTGGTTTCATCCTCATTTTTTTATTCTAATTTCATCCTTGTCAGGACTTCAATCGAAAAATATTTTCCTCCTTAAGTTCCTCATCTATGCCTTCTGAGTCTTCATGTGGATTTACTAGGTCATGATCTATTTCAACCCCTTCCCACCAGGTTCCTTTTCAAGGACCCTTGCGAGCTGTTGTCAGTCATTTCCTGGCCAGAGGTGCAATTGTGAAACAAGACCTACATCTAAACAAAACATTCTCATAGTCTACCTTTTGGATCCATCTATAGTCCTGATGAGTGAAAATGATTTCTGCTAGTAGGCCCTTGCTGAACTCCATCATGCATAAGTAGTTCTAAGAAAATAGGAATTATCACGATAGATATAGTAGAATTTTCTAAGGGTGTTACTGATTTCTATTAGAGAGGAGGTGTTCTACCTGTGATGGGTAAATTTAGGAAGTCAAATCCATACTAGAGCTAACATGATTGAGGCTACTAAAGGATTGAAGAAGAGGGACCATGGTTCCAAAAAATCCCAGTGTTGTCCATGAACCATGGCCTATTGGAAACCATTAATTCTCTATCCTCAAGTAGTTAATTGTG
>Ga0181471_100494_pt1 | contig 12346 bp, 7 predicted proteins | sample InSIn5gowninarea_FD_119083 | JGI IMG/M metagenome (GOLD analysis project Ga0181471, IMG submission 119083) | Clean room microbial communities from NASA Spacecraft Assembly Facility at Jet Propulsion Laboratory, Pasadena, California, USA -... ...
TCAAAGCCAGCCGGACGAGTCGATAAAGCTCGGGTACACTCCAGTCTGCCCAGCGACGTTTTCCCGGAGGTTCTGATTCATCACCAGCAGGTGGAGCATTATCGTCCATCTTGATGCCTGAGTCGGATGGTGATGTATCATGTCCCTGATCATGGGGGTTGAGAGCATGTCCTGTCCAAGGCAACGGCTTGTTAAGGTCTGAAGAGGGCACCTTCTTAGGTGAGAGCTGCTCTTCATTGCAATCTGAAAGGCGCTTCTCACGCTCCTGAACAGAAAACACTGAGGTTGCCGAGGTTGCAGTCGTGGAAACAGGCGTGGAAATGTCGCTGCGAGAGCTATGTCTGGACAACGATGATCGTCTTGGACGCCTGTGTGGGAAGCTCGGTCGTGGGAGCCTCGTGCTGCTGGGCGATCTTGAAGCACTTACTGATCCAGGACTAGCAGACGATGGGTGATTTGGAGAGTCGTGTTCTGAGCCGCAACATAGGAGATTTGTGCCGCCTCGACCTTGCGGACGGCCTCGGTGGCTTTCGTGTGTGTGAATATGACTTGTGTTGAGTGTTGGTCTTAAACGTCCCCCTCCTGCGCTGGAATGAATAACCGTGCCTTGTGTGGGTACCTCGAATGGTAGATAGATCTGCTGAATGAACGTGTTTGCGTGTATGGTGTTGCAGTTATCGACGACGATATCAGTGTTCCCCTGATGAACTGCTGCACTTCCTGAAATTTGAGCAAAGCCGTACGATGAAGTTGGGTTTCGACCAGCAGAACGATTCGTGTTGTTGTTAGACATCAATTAGAGAATTCGCGTGATGATATATGTGGGTATTAGACATTAAGATACACAAGTCATGTGGTGCCAGCACCATGGGGTATTTTGCTAGCCAGCAAAAAATTGTAGGGGAAGGGTGCGTATGTTAGCATTGGGGAACTTTATGTACTGTAGAGATAGCCATTGTGAAGATTGACCGCGTCATGAGTCAGAACCCCTGGGTTTGGCAAGATGCAAGTTGTTAAGCGAAAGGTGGACGTCCAAGAGCAGAACTGTGCCTGAATGGTGGTCTGGTCTCTGAATGCTCGCTGCGCCAGCTGCCAGTGCATGATCGTCGTTGTCGTGATCAAGCCGCAGTGCAGTTTTGCAGCATTTCGCCCGATCAGTCCGAGGCTGAAACGCGAGAGTAAGGGAGGGTTATGAGGTCTGTCCGGAATCATCCAATAAGACTTGACGGCGGATTGAGAACTCTCTCGACGCGCGCTTGCTAAGACGTAAAGAACCTTGCAATGTGACATGAAACGGTCGTTCCTCCTCACGTACACTCTCGGACCTCTGAAGCCCCCCATATTACTGCGCGAGATGCGGTTGAAGTTTACTTCGTCTCATTGGTATTCGTATGCTAAGCTAAGCCTCACTAGGTAAGCACAACTCTTCAGTGAATGATCGTCAATCTACGTGAACTCATCACTTGGTGTCCACCACAATCTTCGGGTGAGGTAAAGATGGTAAGTAGACCGGGACGCCTTCTTTTCTAGTAAGGATACTGTTGGCGACGAGAACAAGGTCTCTGGCTGGTCCTGCCGGCTGTTGAGGCTGTGCATTCAAGGTTGCTCACTGTGCTTTATAGTCTGTCGACTTAGGTCATGGCTTGACATGTTTGTTGCCGAGGTCTCACTCTAAATCGAAACGTAGTGAGTGATTTGTATGTGTGGTGTTACGTTTGAAATGAGGGCTAAGGGGAGGTGGGTTCAAATATCCACGACTCAGTACGTTCGTGCCTTGCTTGTTGCCTATATCATCACAACAGATCAAACTGCTGTACCGCCTATGCTCTTCATGTACAAAACATTGTTACAAATCGCTAACTAACCACTTGAATGGTGCTTTTCTTGCACGGCTCCATTTCCCCAGCATATCTATTACCAGAGGTGTGTGGCCCAACAATCTAGTCAATGAACAATCAAAAGTATCCGCCACAACGCTGCAATCACATCAGTTACTACCTCCTTCAGTCTATCCAAACATTCTGAAGCTCTCTACAGCAAGTTGTGGTATCTCGACCTTGCTATCACTTGGACACCCTTCCTGTCTGCGCCTGATATAAAAGTTCCGACACTCCAACACCACCTGTGCCCACTCCGATAATGCCCTACCGCTGTAGCGCGCTGTATTGGCCTCCTCCGGCCTTGGTTTCAGCGGACTGATTTCCTTGGCTGGCTGTTTTTCCGCTGTGGTGGATTGTTTTGATACATTCAAATCGTTTAACACTTTCTGAGACGTATGTGGTAACGTCGGCATGGGTAGCTTTCTGACCTGCTGTAGAAGCGCGGGCCTGTGACTCGAATACTCAAGTGAGAAGCGAAATGTTAGTGCTTGGTGAGGTGGGGTTGAAGGTCTCGACAGGCCTTCATTCTGATTCTTCCCCTGAGGGTTTCTGGTGCCATCACTGTCAGGTTCTGGGCTTCCAGGTGGCGTCACCTCGCCAGGCCTACTGTTTGTTGGTCCACTGAACAAACCAATACTTTTAAGTATACTCCAACGCTTCTTTATTGAGTTCTGTTGTGGATCGACGTCAGGCACTTTATTTAGGAGTGACGAGTGGTTGTTGTATGGAGATGATTGATTGGTATTAGACGATAACAGCTTATCGAATGTGGTCAATGCGCCCGGCCCACGGTGAGTATCAGTGCGGATGATCAGGAGCATCCTTCCAGGTGCAGGAGTGCATGGATTTGTTGAAGGTGGTGCAAAATCCCTCATTTCAGCATCGGCTGTCAGGTACTGATGATGCGCCCAAGCTGTGTTTAAGAGCTTAGCAAATCGCTGATAGATCTCCAAATCTACCTCTGTTGCGCTGCCGTCGGATCGTCCAACCCGCCAACACAATAGCCGGAAGAAGTAATGCCGCACCATCGGCGACCAGTGATTGAAGTATTGACTGAAAAACTGGGGCTCTAAAAGCCAATTCAGCACCACCTGTTTCTTCCTCTCTTCATTAGCGATTAGTATAGGCCATGTACTGTACAAAAATGCAATTACTCGGATTTGTGTCATCGTCGTTTGAGATTGCATAAGCAGCTTGAACACTCTCAACCAGAAGCCCCAATCTTCCTCCTCAACGTGTACTTGTTGATACTTGGAGACAAGTGGCAACATCTCCTCCAAAAGATCGCACAGAACGAAACAAGCATCACTGTTGTACATGGAGACTCTCCGTACAGCCGCTTTGAGTATGTACTGGAAAGAACCGACCAAAACCTCGGCGAGGGCAGCATTCACTGGTCGCCGGTCGCCTATGACATCTCGGAGTAGTATTACAAGACGATTCTCACCAATTGACCGCGTCGCGTTCGGGATGACCATAGGCATAGGTGCAATAGCATCAGGATTGTCTCCAGCTGGTTGTGCATAATGATCAGCAGCGATATGACCCGCTTGGCGATACAATGTGGATTCAAGGACCATGAGAAGATGAGCGTGTACCACAATAAGTCCAGGAATGCCTAGACGTTCCTCTGGCAGAAGGTGTCGTGGCAGGTACTCAGCCACGAGGATGTGATAGTGTTTGACAAAGACAAAGAAGAGGTCACTATCTCTTCCGACCCAACGATTCACCCAGGGACCGAACCATCGTATGTGAGCAGTGTTGGCAGGTGTCTGCGCTTTGTTCTGCAATTGGCGAGATAGCGCTGCATGAGACGTAAAGGCCATGGATCGCAAAGGTGGTGGGAAATGCGATGCTAACTCTTTTGACAGTTTACCAGTCTTACGACCACAATCCGGTCCGTATTCTGTGAAGATCCGTCGCAGCGTACCTGGCGGAATATGCCAAAGTCTAGCCAACAAGTCGGCCACGCCAGGGCAGAAGAAGAAAGCATAGGCACATGTTTTGCCTCCAAATACTACTAGACTTGCTGGAGCTGCCCTCATTGAAAGTTTCTCCACAACATAGGTCAATTGTTGGATAATATTTTGAAGAAAGATATTACGGATATTCCGATGGATTGTGCGAAGAAGGAAGTCAGATTCGTCACTGTCCACAGATTTGGAGCTATTCGAATCAGTCTTGATAATGCTCGTACGAATATCATCTGCTTCGTTTGTGGATTGCAGAGAGGGTACTCTCCACTCTGCTCGAAACATGATCTCGGAAATGGCTTCCAAGAAAGCTGGCCTGTCTGTTCCCGAGATAGATTGCTGACCAGATCCGTTCAGCAGTTCCAGCAGACCAATCCACCACTTATTCAGGATGACAATTCTGTGATCTAGGTCCTCCGCTCGCAAGTCCAAGGTGTCAGCACGGTCTGCGGTCTTGCTGAGAAAGGGTAGCAGCGTTGTCCGCACAATTTTAACCTTTTGCAGGCTTGTCTTGAACTGAAACGAAGCATACTCGCCATCGATTGACCGAAATTCCACCCAATAGGGGTCTCTCCTACGCCCCGTCTCGTTGCTCTGATTTGACAGTCTATCAGAAGAAACGTTTTGCGGCATGGGAGGAACCTTGGACGTAGGGACGCTGAGGTACATTTTGTCAGTTGAAGCTCTGCTACGCAGAGAGCTGAAAGATGAGCGTGTTGATATCCACTTGATGCTCGTCTCACTTTCCACGTCTGCACTATGCTCGGCTGCCATCTGTGATGGTTGTGTTGGTGAAGAGCTTTTTTTCCTGGTTCCATTCGCATCGGTCGTTAGTGATGAATTGTTAAACTGCTGGGAAGACCGACGAGATATGCATGCAGCCGCTGGTTCACGAATGACAGTACTAGTCATACTATGTTGGCTGTTTGTGTTATCGGGGGACGAGCTGCGCTTCTTTTCCAGTGCGACTTCTTCCTTACGTGATGGCGAGCTTGACCTTGATCCAGAGAGCCATGTCTTTCGTGAGAACATTCTTAGAGCTCCTGCGCCCCGGCCTTGTGATTTTACAGACGCAGCCTCGCCTTTGTCGATGTGCGTGTCGCCTCTTTCGGAATCCTCTATCTCCGCTGCAGACACAAATCTTCCGGCTGACATCCGCTTCTTCGTCTTCTGAGAGGCACGGCGGAACAGCTCGACATTGGCGTTTTGCACTGAATCGCTGACTCTTGTTGGCTTCTGAGCCAGAGAGCTGAGTACATTTTCTGAGAACGTCCGCTTGATGCCCTGAGAACTGTCTAGAACTCCCGGAATGTTTGTATAGCTTGCCGAACGACTTATCTCATCACCTTCGTTGACTGAGTCCGCAGACGACACTGGCAAATTCGAGTGTATGGATTTCAGGGCGTGTATTGGGATAGAAGGAAGGCTATCAATGGATCCTGTCGACATAGCTATCGGGGAGTGAAGGGTCGGTATGCGGACATAAGTTGCTTCATTGCTGCCGTCAAGTTGAACTGAACGTGTTCGAAGACATTGGAGTCACGAATCGAGAGATCGAGGACGTAAGTCGTGTTTAGGCTGCGCTGCACCGTCCGACTGCGGTCATGCAATTCGCGTGCAACGAGTGACCTGACCGAGGGGCAGTTCCAGTGTAAACGAGCAATTCGACCAAGATGTCGTTGTGGTGGAACTCGTGACAAAGGTAAATGTTGAATTCTATACGGCGTCGCGAGGACGGGACGCTACGCGAATGAGTGTATCTGTATAATCCTGTTTCGAGTTGTATCTGTAGCGAGTGTGAATAGTTACTAAGTACAATTCTAGCACCAAAACAAAGCCTCTCGAAATAATGGAGTTGGGTAAAGTGCTTCTAGCGAGTATCTAGTTCATTTTTGGATAGTCTTCAAGTTTAGCACCATTGTTGGCCGAGAACAAACTAGTTGGTCCGGCAGCAGGGGGTTTCCGGTTCCCGTTGACACCAAGTTGTATCCTATTGGCTTGGACGGGGATACTGCCTCAGTAAATGTGTAGAACACAATACGATGTTCAGCTCCTACTTGCCTAAATCACTATCTCCGAGCTTTACCTAGGTATGATGATATAAATAGTCAGGGTTCTGTTAATCGTGTATAAAATGGTATCACACCATAATTGATCATTTTCTACACACACGAGAGTCGATAACTACTACTCCGCTCGGTCATGAATTTTATCCGCTCCATGTTCTTCACCAAGCACCGAACACAAATCCGGCCTGCTACAGACCTCAAGGTGGCTATGGAAATCGACCGACGCCGCAGATCAGGTTTGACACCAGCTTGTGCAGTTCAGGCTCGAACACGCCCGCTTCAACGAGAAGGAAGGGGCACAGCGTATGAACCGTAAGGTCAGCGACTGGTACCAATCAAATATTGGGTCCAGAATCTTGCTGCCTGTGGCCAGATCGCGCCTGAATTTGGAGAGTATTGTTCCGGATGAGGCTCTCAAAACACTGCAAATATCGCTGTTGTAGCACGAACCAGTCGCGCTAAACATGTGAAAAGAACATAAGCGTAGAAACGCCACAGGGAGCCTACTATTCGTCCCACCTCAGATCTCGGAAGTGAGACCATAAAGGACAACATGTCAGAATAAGCGAGGATTGGTGAAGTCGTGTACGACAGGAGGTTATGTTTGTAGAACAATTGTAGTGGAACATATTCCGTGAAACCGATCCATCATCTTACCGAGAACTGGTGACCTGATGAACCACCCCAAGGGTTCAAGAACAATTTCGAAGCTCTGCGGTGATCACATCGAAACACTTCATTGACTGCATTAGTGTCATCGAGAATTAGTGAAGGACCAAAAGGAGAAGCAATCTCGGATCGTGAAGGGGGAAAGATATTCAATTCTGTCAGTAGTGCTGCTCTGCTGGTAAAGCTATGTGGCATTCGGTTATTCACGATTCAATCGAGATGCGCGACGCCACCCGCACACGTAGAGTCTGGAATGAGAAATTATCATGTGTAAAGAGTTAGGAACTGCCCGTAGAGGTCCGTGAACCCCAAGAGCTCAGAGCTGATAAGTGTTGATTCGATGCTGCTCCACTCAAAACCTCGTGAACAATGCAACGGTGTGCAAACATGCCATCCTTCAGCCGTAATATACATCTTGTTTATCCGGGTCAGTGATGATTCTCTCCTGTCGTCAATTTTCCATCAATGTGCTTCAACTCCTCAAAGTAGTCGTCTTCCGGTTCATGAGTCTCTCCTGTCGAAGCCTGACCCTCAATTTCAACGGCCTGGCTCTCGTAGGTTTGAATGTCGTTCGCAAGATTGGTTTCTTCAGGAGACTTTGGAGCAGCTGGAGGAGTAAACTTTTGTACTGATCCTTCAGCATCGGAAGCCTTTTGTGGAGGAGCCTTGTATTCTCGTAGACCTTTCAAGTACATGTCTTGTATCAAATCGGCTGTAAGTTGTTAGGTTTGAGTTATCGAAGATTTGTGTGCCCGTACGTTTTCTTACTGCTGCATAAACAGCAAAGCTTCTTTGCGAAACATAAACGCTCCTTGAGCTCAACCGAGCGGCAAGAAAGCTCTGCAAGCATGTTAGCAGCCGAGCACAAGTCATTCGACTGGTTGCCTTACCGTGACTCTCAGTGTTCGCGACATCTTCGTGGTAATGTGGATGACCGTTGAGAAATGTGACAATGTCATAGCTCGAGGTGACATTGATACGAAGCTTCAAGGGAAATCGCAGGCTAGAGTCACGTGGCTGAGCAAGGCTGAAGAACAGGCTGAGCAAGTTACACGAGGCTGTGCTAACGCCCTCCATTGTTTGCAAGGCATTGCTACCTGGATTTCTCAATTCTTCTACCCTTCATCCTCAACCTCTTGAAACTCTCTCCTTCCTGTAATACTTGGCAAGGATCTCCGCGCCAGACGACAGTTCTCTATCCTCCAAAGAGACCACTCCATCGTGTTTCTCTCTGATTGTTTTTGACGACGACCTTCGTGTTCGAGCGACACCTTTACTGGTTGAAAAGTCCAACTCAACAAAACAAAAGAGAGATCCTTCACTCGACTGTCACTTGGTTCCTGCGCCTAGCCTCGCTACGCTCCTTCGTTACGATTCACCAACCTCTCGCATTTAGATAGCAAATCAGAAAATAATACTTTCTCCCACAGTACTTTACGACATCGCAACTCGATTGTCAAGGTACTCATCAAATCTTCCATACATGCCTTACCAAAATTCGCTTTGTTCCAACTAATTCTCGCTGGTTACAGAGACTCTTTTACGCGCCGTGGTCCAAAACCAGAGACGAAGCAGCGCATCACTGACGAACGGATTGAAACACTTTCCTTGCCTCTTCTTTTGAAGATTCACCCTTTGTTTGACAGAAAACCGCCAAACTGGGTTACTCACCCCTCTTCGTCAAGACTTTTGCAAAAAAACATAACCTTTCGAAAACGTATCGAGGAATTAAAAAGCGTGAAACCAAGCGCATTGAAGGAAAACTCAGCGGTAAAATCACAAAATCCCGCGTCCTTCAGGACACCAAAGCACAAATGGCTGCTCCAGTTGCTCCAGCTGCAACCAACGGGGCTGAGAATCAGCCGCCCAATACTCCAACTTGGCGCGAGAACCTCAACATACACATGATCTGTCCTGACTGTAAACAATCCCCACCTGATCTCATTGAGGAAAATGCCGACACTATCTGCGCAAATTGTGGACGTGTGCTGGCTGAGCGACTTATCAGCTACGAGTCGGAATGGCGAACATTCAACTCTGATGAGGGCAAAGGCGATGACCCGAACCGAGTTGGCGAGGCCGAAAGTGAATTTCTCTATGGTAATCAAGGCACTACCATTGGTGGTGGTGGTCGAAATGTTTCTAGGGATACGCTCAAACTCATCAAAGCACAAAAACTGCAGAACGATGATAAGAACAACCGTGCTCTGCAATCGGCTTACTCGACCATAGACGGCTGGGCCGAAGGAGAGCACTTCAACCACTCGGTCAGAAATTACGCCAGAATGTACTACAAGAAAGTGCTACGAGAACAACATCTTCCGCGGCAAAAACACGCAGGCTGTATTGGCTAGCTGTTTGTTCCTAGCATGTCGTGCCGCTAAAGTCCCGCGCTCCTTTGCTGAAATCATGAATTTAACTAGAATCCCAAAGAAAGAGCTCGGAAGGACTTTCAAGCAACTCGAAAAGTTCCTTGCTTCCACTTCTCAGGAAGCTGTCGACGCAATCGAAGCTGAAGGTGGTATCGTTGATAAGGATAGCATGCTTTACCACGGTACACAATCCTCGAAACCAGCAGACCTGGTCGTGCGCTTCTGCGATATGATGGGTATGGACTTTCGAGTTCAATACATTGCTACGAGGCTTGCGGAGAAGATTCAAGGTATCTCAACCTTGGCAGGTAGAAGCCCTCTTAGTAGTGCTGGGGCGTGCATCTATTTTGCTTCTCACCTCATTGGCAAGGGGAGAACAGCTGCTGAAATGGGCCACCTGATCAACGTCAGCGAAGCAACCATCAAAACAGCTTACAAGTTCATGCTTCAGCAGAAGGAGTCTCTGGTTGAGTCTGATTGGCTCGGACCTCAACCTGTCAATCTGAAGACAGGTGAAACTCCTGGCGTTGGCGATTTTAAGAATCTCCCCAGCTCTTAGAAGCAGTACGGAAAGGGTCATGGACGGTTGTTTGGTAGATGCTTGAAGGCGCATGGGTTGTGGTGCGAGAACAACGCGGACGAGAAATGATTCGACGACATGGTTACACCGGTACAGGTAGTACAGCTGCATGGTTTGAAATGGGCATGCACACGAGCTGCAAGAGCATTTGGTGCTCTTTTGGCAAGCTGCTGTACCAGGCAAAATAATTCCATGTCTTGCACCTTCTCCATCATCTTGTATGTGTACATGAAATTGTCCAGCGGGTGTCTTTGACAGTCCAGTTGCAGGCATTGCAATATTTCGTCGAAGTCTTCCTTGATGTGATCTACAGTCCTTTGCCTTCTCGAATGTTATCACACGTTGTTGCCGGTAAAAATGTCTCGCGAGTTTCGACTCGATTTAGCATACTATAATTTCGCTAATGAGCGCAGATCAACAACTTAGGCTATACTCATCAGGGCGAAATTCACGAGGAACTTTCACCGACACCAAAGTATACAGCATTTAAGACCACAGAAGGCTTGGATAGTTCATGAAACTTGATCGGCATCTTCAGGCTGTGCTTTTAGGCCAGCCATCGAAGTTGAAGCTCACCTTACATTGACAGTCCAGTATTGCTTGCTCCGATTGTGGAATGTTTGCTCCACGTTATGGTGTGTGATACTGCATAATGCTGTGGTCTAATTCACCACTCTGCATAGTCTCAACAATCCGGCCTTGCTAACCCCCGGCCTCGTACGGACTAGCAAGCTGCAGTGCTCGGTGAGATAGTACTGTAGCAACGTAACCGACTATCCACTCTAGTGCAGAACTATCCCTCGTACAGCAAGGCCAGCACACTTTCGAGGTATGATTTTAACGAGTATCATTCGTGATCCATATGGATAAACACATCACCCACAAACATTGAAATGAGTATACCCTATTGGTCCCATGCAGTGTAGATCTGTGGGTAAAATTGGATGCTTTACTATCTCACCAAGCAGTATTAAGTATGTCGAACTTCAATTAAAGCTGCCAGAGCCGCAATTCGCCGAGTCCACTCAGCACCTCCGCCTGACCCCATGTTCAGGCCAGACACATCACAGTATACCGTACTGTAATCATCCATTTGTGCGGTCTTCTCGGGAGTCGGTGTTCCGCAAACTGATCTAGTGATGGTTGGTGAGGTGACGTTGCACCGTGAGAGCTTACTTAATACTTGACCTTGTGTCTCGACCATCAATTGTGGCAAGTCAACGTACTCAATACACTGTACCTAGTCTTCAACATGTTGACCTTTATACTTAGCATTGCTATCCTGACTGCGTCTGCGGTTGCAAGACCACCACAGCTCGATCCCCAGCCATTCGCGAAGGTCCTGAAGGCTAGACAAGCTCCCACCAACGTGACCGGACTCGAGGTTGATCTTGGCTATGCCGTTTACCAGGGTAGTGCGAATTCCACCACCAACTTGAACGTGTTCAGAGGGTAGGCATTTCCCATATGAGCTTACTGAGCTGTATCACTGACTTTATCTCAGTATTCGATTCGCTGCTCCACCGACAGGTACTCTCAGATGGCAGGCGCCTCATGCTCCTACAGTCAATCGGTCAGCCCCCATATCAGCCACGACTTATGCACCTCAATGTCCCCAGGCTCCAGATGCCTCGTACAGTATTATCAGCGTCAACAATGCTCAATCAAATGAGGACTGTCTCTTCCTCAATGTCTACTCTCCCAATAACGTGACTGGACCACTCCCTGTCCTTGTCTGGATTCACGGCGGAGGTTATGGACTTGGAAATGGTCAACAGGATCTCTCAACCATAATCAACACCAACAACAATCAATTCGTTGGTGTTGCAATCCAATATAGAGTAAGGCGCGCCTCGTCAGTCTTTTGCCCACTGTTGTCTTCAAACTGATGAAGCTCACTGGCTAACTCTATCCTAGCTTGGAGCCCTCGGCTTTCTCTCTTCTGACGAAGTTTACCGCAATGGTGTAGTCAATGCTGGCATCCTAGACCAACATTTTGCCCTCCAATGGGTTCAATCATACATCTCTCAATTCAACGGTGATCCAACTCACGTCACAATTTCCGGCGAGTCTGCAGGCGGCGGCTCAGTCATGCTCCAATCCATGGCTTTCGGCGGCACCATCGGCGAATCACTCTTCACCAACGTGATAGCAGCCTCCCCATACCTACCAATGCAGTACGGCTACGCCGATTGGGTTCCTTCACAATCCTACTACGCCTTCGCCAGTGCCGCCGGGTGCCCACCAACTCTTCCTTACGGTTCAGCCAATAGCTCCACCATCTTCCAATGCCTCCTCAACCAGCCCACTGCTCGTCTCCTCAACGCCAGCGCCACAATCTCCCAATCCGGCACCTACGGCACATGGGCATTCCTCCCCGTCACAGACGGCTCATTCGTCCAAGACATCCCCTCCCGTCAACTCCTCAGCAAAAAAGTCAACGGCCTAAACATCCTAGTAGGCAACAACGCAAACGAAGGCCCCCTCTTCGTGCCCCAAAACATCAACACAGAAGCCGCCCTAGTCTCCTGCCTCCGTCTAACATTCCCCCTCTTCTCAAACAACGACATCGCCAAAGTCTTACTTTATTACCCATCATCCAACGCCACCGACAACCCCAACGCTCTGAAATTCGCGACCACAGGCGACAGCGGCCCCACAGCCCTCAACGAAAGTAGTCTAAGTACAGGCCAGCAACAGCGCGCCAACGACATCTACGCCGAAACAACATTCGTCTGTCCGAGCTACTGGCTCGCAGAAGCATTCTCAGACAACGACTTCGGCGCCGGCAAAGCATATAAGT